>Ga0129345_1000251_pt1 | contig 19422 bp, 9 predicted proteins | sample CPBDNA_FD_94425 | JGI IMG/M metagenome (GOLD analysis project Ga0129345, IMG submission 94425) | Freshwater to marine salinity gradient microbial communities from Chesapeake Bay, USA - CPBay_Sum_20_0.8_DNA | ecosystem: Environmental > Aquatic > Marine > Coastal | place: USA: Chesapeake Bay...
CCATATATTAGAAACGTAACAGTAATAACCAAAGGCACTACAATCACAGCAGATGATCCGAGAGGATTTTTATCAGGTGATGCTGGTAAAGGTGCTTATGTAGATGGAGCATATGCTACTGCTGCATCTCGAGAAGCTGCTATGTTGTTCCACAGTGTTACATTTATAACACCCGGTGTTGATGGGCTATCAGCAACTAATGGCGCAAGAGTTGAATGGCTTAACAGTTTCACATACTTTGCAAACCGAGGGTTATATGCATTTGATAGCAATGACGGGTTAGCAGGTGATGGAAAAACTTCTATACGTTTAAGCGGAATATCCGGTACTTTCCTAGCAGGTGATGAAGTAACATTTACTTCAACAGATGCTTCCACTGTAGTTGCTGTAACAGTAGAAAGTGTGAACAATGATATTCTTGTAGTTGATGGTAAAGATACAAATTTACTAAATTTTGACACAACACCTCAAAGCATTGTTGCTACAACAGGTTCTGGTGCAACTGCAACTACTATTGAAAACATAGATGTGAGAGATTTTGGTGCTGAAGTTAGAATGATTGGTTCAGCAAACGTTTACGGTAATTTTGGACTTGTAGGCGACGGTGAAGGTGTAATTGTATATGCAATAGGACAAAACCTAGCGTACATTGGCAACGGAAAAGAAGTTACCAATGATCCTGAAAGTGTAAATCAAGCCAACGAAGTTGTTGAACTTAATGGAGCAAAAGTTAGATACAACAGTTTTGATCACCTTGGAGATTTTAGAGTAGGTGATTTGTTTACAGTTGATCAAGATGCAGGCACAGTTAGTTTTGTTGCCAGTGCTCTAAATATTGACGTAACTTCAGGTATTACATTTACAACTGGTGGCGACACTACTTTTATCAGCGGTGAAAGAATAGACACAGGAAATATTAGACTGAGCGGAAACACAATTGAAAGCACAGCAGGTGATTTAAATTTTGACGCTAATTCAAACACAATTAATTTGTTGCAGAATGTAAACATAACAGGAAATCTAGATGTAACTGGAAATGTAAGCATAGGTGGAAATATTACTATAGGTAATGATCCAACTGATACAATACAAATTGTTGCTGGTATTGAAAGTGACATTTTACCTAGCCAAACTAATACATACAGCCTAGGTACATCTGCAAAAACTTGGAGCAATTTATTTGTAAATGAATCTACAATAGATGGAATACGTATTACACAAAACTATATTACAACCACTGATAGTAATGCAGATTTAGATCTACGTGCAAACGGAACAGGTAATGTAGTAGTTCCAAGCAATGACGTACAAATAGATCAAGATCTGACTGTAGACGGCACTGCAACACTTGCAAATACAAACATCACAGGAACAATAACACTAGTTGGAGATTTTACTCAAACAGGTGATACTACAGTGACAGGTGATGTTGATGTAGCACAAGATATGACTGTAGGAGCTGCAGCTCAGTTTGAAGAAATATTAATTGACGACAATTATATCACAACTACAAGCTCAAATACTGATCTAGAACTGCGTGCTAATGGCACTGGAAAAATTCTAATACCAAACAATAATGTTACAATTAATAATGATTTAACTGTAAATGGTTTTACATCAACACAAGATATTACAAGTACAGGATTGATTACTGCTGACAGTTTCACAAACACAAATATATTAATTGATGATAATTTTATAACAACAACAGTTTCAAACAGTGATCTAGAACTTAGAGCATCAGGAACTGGTAGCATTGTGATTGACGATTTTTCTTTCAATGATGCAACTATTAGCACTATTGCAGATATGACATTTGTTCCTGGATCAGGCAATGTAAATATAAATGGTACAGGATCCTTGAAAATACCTGTAGGAAATACTGCTCAGAGACCAGCTCCTGTCACAGGTCAAATTAGATTTAACAGTGAAAAGGGTGAATTTGAAGGTTATAACGGAACGTATTGGATTCGTTTAGATGGTTTACAAGATTTAGATGGTGATACTAGAATCACAGCAGAATTAACGCCTGGCGCTAATGATAATACAATAAGATTTTATGTTAAAAATAATGTTGTAGCAGATATTAACAATAGCAGATTAAATACAAACAGACTAACTGTAGATGACATAGAGATTGATGGAAATGTGATAAGTAGTATTACAACTAATACCGATCTTAGTTTTTCTGCTAACGGTACTGGATTAGTAAAATTTGAAAATTTTGGTTTTGTTGATAGTACCATTAAAAATACAGTTAGTGATGCTGTTACAGTTTTTGAAAATACTGGAGACGGATATGTTAAGTTTGACGGTACTCAAGGTATAGTATTACCAGTAGGTGGTAATGCAACTAGGCCATCGGGCGTAACAGGAATGATACGCTTTAACACAGATGATGCTCGTGTTGAACTGTATGACGGAACTAGTTGGGTGTCAGTAGCAGGTGCAAGTGGCGGTATTTCCTTTGCACAAGCAGAAGACATAGCAATTGAGAAAGTATTAATTTTTGGATAATAGATAAATGGCAACAATATTAAAAAACACAGTAATAAAAAATTGCGGTACAGTACCAGTTTTAATTTATGAAACACTTCCTACCACTAGGGTAACAATACTAGGTTTAAGTTTTACAAATTTGACCGACCAATTTGTTTATACAGATGTGCTTATAAAAGATGATACTAGTGTTACTGGTTATTATTTAAAAAATAGTATTTTGCCAGCCGGAACTAGTTTACGAGCTGTAAGTACTGGTGAAAAATTAGTACTAGCGCCAAGCAATCAATTACTTGTAAGAGCAAGTGTAGACGATTCAGTTGACGTGATAGTCAGCTACGTGGAGATAACATAATGACATACTATATTGGAACAAGTCCTACTGATGTAATCAACGGTTTTATCAAAAGATATTATTACGGTTTAAGACGTAATGATGATGGAGAACTATTTTTGATAAAAGTTGATCAACTCTCGGGCGGTGATGAAAATATTGCTGTAATTAATGATATTGGTATTGCTGCTGAAAACTATTTAGATTTTGAAGAAGGAATTGATTTTCTATCAGGAATAGATGAAGATCATGAAATAGTAAATGATAACTTAAGATATCCACAGTTCAAATGGGATAACAGAAGTTTAACATATTTTATAGATCCTGCTGACGGACAATTTATTCAAAGATTATCAGAAACATATGTTTATCCAGATAAAATATCATCGCCCGCATACGGCGATGGTCCTGATTCAGACGTGATAACTACAAACAGTCAACCGGACGAAGGATACTAAAATGGCAGAGTTTAGTTTAGATAGATTTAAGTATAGATGGAGAGGCGATTGGGCCAACGGCGAACCTTACAGAAGAGATGACATAGTACGTGTAAATGGTAAGAGTTATGTTTGTTTAATTGCTCATACATCCTCTGCTTTATTTAGAACAGATCTACTTGCAACATTACCAGGATCTAGTCCACCAGTACCACAGCCCAAATGGGTAGTAATGACTAGTGGTAGAACCTTTGCAGGAAATTGGGCAACATCAACAGTTTATAATAAAGGTGATATAGTAAATTATCAAGGAAGTTTATATACTTGTAAAAATAGTCACACATCGACAACTTTCCCTGCAGATGCTCCTACAATTGATGAAAGTATTCAAATATCAAATGAGAACTGGGAACTATTTGTTGCAGGACAAAAATTCTTAGCTGATTGGACAGGCGACACTGATTACGGAATAAATGTTCTAGTAAAATATAACGGTATTGTTTACAAATCTACTAAAACACACAATAGCGGGTCTACATTTGAAGATAATATTGATAAATGGGAAACATTTTATGAGGGTTATAATTACAGATCAGCCTGGTTGCCAACTACAAAATATGTTATAAATGACCTTGTAAAATACGGTGCTAGTATTTTTAGATGTGTCGAAACTCATACATCGGGCGATACTGAAATAGATTCAACAAAATTTGATTTAGAATTGTTAGGTAGTCAACACGACGGTGATTGGGAATCGACTACAGTTTATAATCAAGGCGATATTGTTCGCTATGGTGGTACACTATACTATGCAATCAACAACAATATAGACAGTAATCCTAGTGCAGGCGAAGTGTTTGATACAGATGATAGTACAATTGATTGGATTGTATTATCTAAAACATACAATTTTAGAAATTTATATAACTCTGTAGATAAGTCTACTCAAACAAAAATTGTAACAGTAGCTGAAGATACTGTTGATGAAAAAACAAATGGTAATTTTTACATAGATGGTATAGAAAAAAATGAATTTTCTTTGTACAGAACTGTTACATACATTTTTGATCAATCAATAGCATCTAATGCAACATATGATGATAGAACAAATCCAATTTGTTTTAGTACTAGGGAAAATGGAATAGCAGGCGGCGGAACCTATTTTGAAGACGATTTTCCTGGTTCAGTAAAATATATCTTAGATGGAAGTGAAGTTACAAGACAAAACTATTTTGATAATTTTTTATTAAGCACAAGTAGACAAGTTTCATTAACTATACCTGCAGAAAACACAGTTAGTATATACTATTTTTCTGCAACCAATTTAGAAATGGGTGCAAGAATAACAAACATTGTTTTACCTACAACAGTAAGACTAGATGATATAGAATATAGAACTGGCGATATTGTTCAAAGAGGTGGAAACGTTTACTATGCTGTAAGAGATGTAAACATTTCAGATGGTGACGGATCTAGTGTAGATTATCTAGATCCAGAAGTTTGGGAATTGTTACTTCCTGGTAAACTTTTTAGTGCAAGCTGGGCTCCTAATAGATTATACAGTGAAAACGAAGTAGTTGTTTATCAAGGAACTGCTTGGAGATGTAATTTAGAACATACTTCAACTGACAATAACTTTCCAGGCGATAATGGTTCAGGTTACGATTATTGGGATACACTTATACAAGCAGGACAACCAGGTTCACTTTTAAACAAAGGTGATTTGCTTACTTACGGACTGAGCAGAGAGCCAATAGGCGATCTTTCTACTCTAGGTGAGAAATCTTTACCTATAGGACAAAAGAAACAACTTTTATCTGTAGAAAAAGATAGTGTATCGCAAGAGTTAGAAGTATTCTGGAGAAATTTAGCTGTCGACACAGACACTGTTTTTGTTGCACGACACGGACAAGATGAAGAAGGATTTGGAACAAGTTGGAAAACTCCTTTTAAATCTATTAGACATGCATGTGAATACGTTGAAGATACCTATAGCAGTGGTACTTTAGTTAAGATAGCTGTTGCTACAGGTAGATTTGAAGAAGTTGGTCCTATAAGTGTTCCAGCTGGTTGTGTAGTTATGGGTGATGAATTAAGATCTACAACGGTTGTCGCTACAGGACCTAAAACAAAATATCAAGATACATTTAAATATGTGCAACAATATTTAACAAGATTTAAACAACTGTTTCCACAATTAATTTTGTTACAAAATGCAACACTTGCTGAAGAAAATACGTTTGTACAAAATAAAACAGGACCAATAGCATTATCAACATCAATAACTTCAATCAACCAATTGACTGACGACTACGAAGCATTTATTGATGCAAATGTTGGTAGTGGGTCTGCGCCTGATGTCACAGGATCTAATACGCCAACATCGAGCACAAGTGATGTAAATGCAGCAGATATTCTTACAAGAAATGTAGAATTGATTGCAAAAGAATTAATAATTTATGCTCAAAGTCAATTTCCAAACGATACATTGCCTGAAGCAGAAATGCGTGAAGATATAAGACATTTTATACGAGCAATAAAAAGAGACTTAAACTTTACAGGTAATTGGGCAACGTCTATGTCAGCAAGACGTTATTACAATAGTGTTTTAGGATCTAAATTAGATGATCTATTATACATGCGAGATACAACTGGTTTGAGAAATATGACGACAGAAGGATTAGAAGGTACTCTTAATCCGCCGGGTGTGTTTGCTCAATATCAAAGACCTACTGGCGGCGCACTAGTATCACTTGATCCAGGTTGGGGACCAGATGACGAACGTGTTTGGATTACTAACAGATCCCCATATCTACAGGGTGTAACTAATATAGGTACAGCGTGTGTGGGACAAAAAATTGATGGAGCATTGCACAATGGTGGTAATAAATCAATGGTTAGTAATGACTTTACACAAGTTTTAAGTGACGGTATTGGTGCATGGGTTTTAAATAATGCACGAGCTGAACTTGTGTCAGTGTTTACATACTATTGCCAAGTTGGTTATCTTGCAGAAAACGGCGGCGTAATTCGTGCAACAAACGGTAATAACTCTTACGGTAACTTTGGATCTATTGCAGATGGTAACGATCCAGACGAAACAGCTATAAATGTTACTGTAAACAATAGAAAGAATGAAGCACAAATAAGTAATGCTATTGCAGGCGGAACAAATGATGAATTAAAAATATTTGAATACACCAATTGTGGCGAAAACTATACTTTTGCAGATGCAGAAATTATTGGTGCTGGTGCAAATGCTGATGTTGAATATTCCGATTTTAGAAAAGGTGGACTTTTTGAAGGTAGATTAATTAATTCTAAAGGTTCTGGAAGTAAAGGTGGATCGGGCTACACAGTTAGACAAAACTCTGCACAAGTTGATTTGAGCACACTGACATCAATGACTTTAAACGTTAACGAAGAAACACAGTTTGAGAGCGAAATATTAGGAATGAGAATCATTCTAATTTCCGGAACTGGTGTAGGACAATATGCACAGGTATCAGGTTACGATCAACCAAGCAAGGTTGTTGATGTTATTAAAGAAAGCGATGGCACACCTGGTTGGGATCATATTGTTCCTGGTACTCCTATATTAGGTGCTTTAGATAGTACAACAACCTATAGAATAGAACCTAGATTGACTTGTTCGCCACCACCTTTTTATGCAAATACTTATAAACCATTACCAAACCCAAGAGAATGGGCAGATGTCGACTTTGGCGGAACTACGGCTACATATACTGGTATTACACTTGATGAAGGTACAGGTTCTGTAGATGAAGAAGCAGCTGTAATTAGAGCATCAGTTAACATAACAAGAGCAGGAAATACCTATAGTGCAACAATAGTAAATCCAGGAGCAGGATATGCAGTTGATGACAGCCTGGTTGTTTTAGGATCAGACCTAGGAGGAATCACTCCAGATAACGATTGTACAATCACAGTTACATCAAATTCAGACGACAGCACCAATAGCATACAGACTGTGTCGGTAACAGGAACACCTAGAGGAGGAAGATATGTTGCTGTAACCACAGATGGTGTTTTTGCTTATAGCGACGATGGCGAAAACTGGCTAGAAGGAAATTTACCTTTTTCAGGTACATTTGTTAGAGTACTTGCATTCCAAAACAAGTTTTTAATATTATGCACTGGTAGCAATAAGATTGCATATAGTCTAAATGGACAAACCTGGACTGAAAGATCTTTACCTGTAAATGCTGCATGGAAAGATATAGTGTACGGATTAAACGCATCTGGCACAGGCGAAGACAACGGAAGAATTGTTATTGTAGGAGAAAAAACACAATCAGCTTTATATAGTTCTGATGGTTTATCATGGAGTACAGGTACTCTTCCTGTTGGTGATGATTCATCAGGTGATGAATGGCAGGCCGTTGCATATGGACAAGGCACATATCTTGCAATAACAGGATCTCAATACAAAGATGTTGCATATTCGACTAATGGTATTTCATGGCAAAGATATAATAACGTACTACCAGCAGGAGATTTTGAATTTGTTGATTTGGTATATGGAAACAATAGATTTATAGCCTTTACAAAAGACGGCGACACTTTCTTTAGTTTAGATAAAGGAGCAACTTGGATTGAAGGTACAGATGCACCAAGTATAGATGGATCTACTGCAATGAATTGGAAACGCTTTAAGTACGGACAAGGTGTATTTGTAGGTATTTGTGATACAGGTGGAAAAGTTATAGGATTCGACGAAACTCTTGGTCCAACAACTTTCTTTGCTACCACTGAAGATGGAGTATTATGGACCACCAGAGAATTTGAATATGAAAACCTTTGGTCTGCGTTGTGTTTGAAAAAAGACGAAGCTCTTCCTGAATGGTTGATACTTTCAGATCAAGTAACTAACAATGCAATAGCAACAGTAAGTGTTGGAGCAGTAGCAAAAATTAGAGCAGATGTTGCACTAGGATCGTTTGCAAATATCAAAATTTGGGATCCAGGTAGTGGATATCAAGAAGCAGAAGGTTGGTTACCAAGTATAGTTGTAACTGATAATGATTTTATTACCGAAGTTGAAATAGATGAAAGAATAGGTAGTGGCGTTGTTGCACAACCAGATTTTATAAACAGAGGCACAGGTTATAGAACAAGCACTAGCACAATTACAGTGATAGGTGACGGTTTTGCCGATATAATTCCTGAAGCAAATCTTTTGGTACTAGACGGAGTTCCTCAACCTATTCCAGGTCCTGGTGTTCAAATAAGACTTACAGGAATATTAGATGAAACTACAGATGATCCTGATGATCTAAAATTATTTACAGGCGTAGGTGCAACAGATCTAGGAGATGATGGTTCTGGAAACGGAACAAGAACTGTTAGATTTACACTTAGTCCTAGTTTAGATAATGAGTTCAATCTTGAACACGCAACAACTGGCACTCTAAGATTAAGATACAGTCAATGTCGAATTTCAGGACATGACTTCTTAGATATTGGTACAGGTAATTTTGAGCAAACTAATTATCCTGAACTATATTCTGGCGGCGCTTTCTTTACAGCAGCACCTGAAAACGAAGTTTTAGAAGCAAATGGCGGTAGGGTATTTTATGTAAGTACTGACCAAGATGGTAACTTTAGAGGTGGTGAACTTTTTGGGGTAAACCAGGCGACTGGTGTTGTTACAATTAGTGCTGAATTTTTTGATTTAGATGGACTAAGTTCGCTTGCACTAGGTGGTGTTAGACTAGGTGGTACAGGTACCGTTGTTAACGAATTCTCAACAGATCCTACATTTAGTGCTGATTCAAATAACATTATTCCTACACAGAAAGCTATTGCAACATTTTTAGCTGATAGACTCTCAGTTGGTGGATCGGATCTTGAAACTAACGCAATTACAGCTGGTCAGGTTAAAATAGGTACAGATCAAAATATAATTGATATCTTAGGTGGAGGATACCTACAAATTCCAAGAGATGTAAAATTTGATGGTGCTGATGCCTTAGGTAATAGAACAGATGTACAAGGATCATATATGGCACAATTAATGTTTTTTAGATCTTTTAACAGAGAACAGCAACAATGATAAATATAGTAGTGGAGCATATAAATGGCAGAGTTTAAGTTAGGTAGATTAAGATTTGTTTGGAAAAACGACTGGACAGCAAGTGCAGTTTACTTCCAAGATGACGTAGTAGCATTTGGAGGTAAAATATACATCTGTGTGTTAGGTCATACAAGTTCAGCAAATTTTTTCAGCGACTTTGATATTGTACCACCAAAATGGAATCTTGTAAGTGACGGTCAAACCTGGAAGGGAGACTGGCAACCACAACAAGCATACGTATATGATGATATTGTAAGATACGGTGGTAGATTATATATTTGTCAAACAAATCATACATCAGCTGACGATTCAACTACAGGATTAGAATCTGATCTAGATAACTGGCAGATTTTTGCAGAAGGATTAGAATGGAAGGGAAACTGGTCAACTAGTTTTGATTATAAAGCAAACGATTTAGTAAAATACGGAGGGTCATCTTATGTATGTAATACTCCACATATTTCTGCTGCTACTGAAGCCTCAGGTTTAGAAGCTGATCTTGCAAAATGGGATATTTTCAATCAAGGTTTTGATTACAAAGCTACCTGGGAAGCAAATAAAAGATACAAAGTAAATGATGTTGTAAGATTTGGTGCTAATGCATATATTGCAACAGCTTATCATACTTCGGCATCTAGTTTCAGTACAGATAGTGCAAACTGGAATAGATTTGTAGACGGTTTCCAATATGAAAATGTTTGGAGTCATGAAACTTCATACCAAATAGGAGATATAGTAAAATATGGCGGCAATCAATATATTGCTATTACAGAAAATTTAAATAAAATTCCATCCTCACAAACTAATGATTGGAATTTATTCTCAGAAGGTTTAAGATTTAGAGGCGATTGGGGAGACGATTCGTCAAACATAGATTATTTGGTAGGTGACATAGTTAGATATGGATCATATACATATAGATGTATACTAGACCATAATGGACAAACACCTCCAAATGCAACTTACTGGGAAAGATTTAACACAGGTTTAGATTGGCGCGGAGAGTGGTTAGATGATCAGTTTTACTACGAAGGCGATGTAGTAAGGTATGGTGATAATTCTTATGTATGTATTAATTCACATATATCAGAAGGCGATGATTTCTCTACAGAAACACCAACAGATCCAGGGGGCGGAGCAGAGAATTCTCGTCCTGATTTAGATACCTCAGGAACTTACTGGAATCTAATAGCTGTTGGATCAGAAGTTAGTGTTCTAACAACTACTGGAGATTTAGTATACTATAGTGGATCAGGTCCAACAAGATTACCTATTGGTAAAGACGGACAAGTTTTACAGGTTAGCACAACAGGGATACCTGAATGGGCTACACTAGATTATGTTGATGATGTTTATTTTGTAGCCGAACACGGTGTAGACTCACCGGCTCCTTCGTATGGTAAATCAATAGATAGACCTTTTAGAACAATTAGATACGCAACTCAACAAATAGAAAGAGGAGCAAAAGTTCCTAATGCCGCAAGATTATTAGAATTAAACAGAAGATTTATACAAAGAGAAATTGTAGAATGGACAGACTACCAAATTACAAACGGAATTAGTCCTTTTACAACAGATTTTACTTATGACAGTGCAAAGTGTGAAAGAGATATGGGACTCCTAATAGATGCATTTATTTGGGATTTGACACACGGCGGCAATGTGCGCAGCAGAGAAGCTGCACTTTCATATGTAAATGATACTGCAGGTTCACCTTACTTGGGTCAAAAGACAGAAACAAATGCAAGTATTGCATATGGATTAACAGTTATAGAGAAAGTTTTAAAACAACAAGCACCAGCTGTAAACTATCAAGATACAAATGGAGATAATTCAACTGCGGTAGTAGAACAGTATTTCGAAGAAGCATTAGGAGATCAAGCAGTGGTTGAATACGAAAGCACAGCAACAGCGGCATATAGTGGAACATCAGTTTCGTCAGGTGGCAGTGGCGGCGGTGGCGGCGGTGGCGGAGGAGGCTACTAATGGCAACAATATTTGAAACAATTACAGAATTAAGCAAAATAGTAACTGACGCTATCACAGCAGGTGTAGCAGACAATATTCCTGCAAGACATATAAGAACAACTCTTGTTAGAGTATCAACAGGGTCATACAAAGAAGTACTCCCAATCATTGTGCCTGCAGAATGCTGTATAATGGGTGACGAACTTCGTGCAACTAATGTACAACCTAGAACAATATATAACTCAGCTAATACTTTGACTAGTATAGATGACTTTCAATACACATATGAAGGAATTAAACACATAGAAGATGTTATTGGTAATATTGTCACTGGTACAACTGTTACACCAGAATCTGGAAACACAGAAAGCCAGAATCAATCCTGGCCATATGCAGAAACAGCAGTGGTTGCCCCTGGTGTTAAAAAATTAGCAAGATCTATAAGAAGAAAAATAGATTATGATTTAGGACTGAAACTTGAAGCAAATCTTACACCTTACTATGACATGAACGATCCTGAGGATGGAAAGTTACGTGACCTTAATTTACTTAATAAAGAATTCATACAAGCTGAAGTTGTAGGATATATAACTGATCAGTATCCAAAGTTAAAATATAGCAGAACAAAATGCAAACAGGATGTTGGTTTTATTTTAGATGCAATTGGTTATGACTTAACCTATGGTGGAAATTGGCAAACTGTAAAAGCGGGTGAAGCGTATTGGGAAGGAACAAACTTACAAATTGCTTCAAGCGAAAAGACAGCAACTTTAGCAGCTTACGGATATTTAAGAGATCTTGTGCAAACTGTTGGTAGAGCCATAACAGTTACACCAACATATCAAAATGATAAAACTCAAAAATCTGGTATAGCCGGCGATACTGGTGCATCAAATAGAGCTAGAGACCTAATCAATGATATAATAAGTATTATAACAAATGGTAGTGGTACTGTTGCTATTACATATCCAAGTTTATCAGGCACAGATGCTCTAGTTGAAGATCAATTTGATAAAGCAGCATCCAACTTACCTGCTATACAAGAAAAAACAATTGATTTTATTAATGAAAACTTTGGATCTTTTAAATATAGATCTTCAAAATGTCGTAGAGATTTAGAACTTATAATAAATGACACTTCTTATGATATGGCATTAGGTACAAACTATAATGCTGTTTTTTCAGGACTTGCATACCAACGTCCTATAAACGCTTACAACTTAGCAGAACAACGAATTGAAACTGTTGGAGCAATTAGAAAAGCAAGAGACGAATTGATTGAAACAGTAACTACTGACGGATCTAGTGCAGTTGGTTCAAGCAATGCAGCAACAAGAATTAGATCTGCTTACAACGAAATTGTAGATATAATTAACAACGGTAGTGGAAATGCAGACACACTTTCGTTTCCTAGTCCTGTAGGTGTTGATCAAAATAGAGTAGATGCAAAAGACAATCTTATTGCAAACAAAGAATTTATAAAAGCTGAAATAATTGCTTGGATTGCTAATCAAATTGTTGTTAATTCGGGTAATCCGGCTAGTATCTGGTACAATTTCAGTTACGATTCAGCTAAATGTGAAAGAGATGTAGGATTTATTGTTGATGCAATGTGCTATGATATTCTTTATGGCGGAACAATGGCATCTACTAGAATTGCACAAAGTTACTTTACAGGAACAACTGCTTATCCAGCAGGTCAAGCAGATCAAACTGCGGCAGCGTATGATAGACTTGCAACTGTAATGTTCTATGTAGTGCAAGAAGATACAGGTAGTTGGACTAAAACAACAACAGAAGTTCAAACCACTCCAGGTACTCCTGCAACAGCAACTGAAGGTGCTTTGATTCGTGATACACAAATGCAAATCATTGAAGATGTAATTACAGCTGGCAATTTAAATAGTTTACCAACCATAGTTTATCCAGATATTACATGGGCAGACGCTGAATATCAAACAGCATTTAGCAACATATCAAGCGATACAAATGATGTGATCAAAACAGTAACACAATATATAACTGATACATATAATGATTTCAAATATAATCATGCTAAGTGTTCAAGAGATTTAGGAATAATATTACAAGCAGCAAAATATGATACTCTTTTAGGAACAAATTTTGCTAGTATAAATGCAGGATTAAGTTATCTTAGAGCTCCTAGCACTAAAGTATTAGGCGCACAAAAAACAGCAACACTTGCTGCAAATGAATTTGCTAGACAGCAAATTGTTAACGTAATGGATGGAGTTACAGCACCAGCCGGTATTAATACTACATGGGAATGGGTAGAAGATATTATTTGGAGCGGAAGTCCAGAAGGCGGAAATAGAGCTGTTGAGGATATTGAAGTTTGGAATGCTATTAGACAGCTTGAACTAAACAAAGAATTTATAGTTGAAGAAGTATTAAATCATGTGGATAATACATTCAAAGATAGAGTAACTGGTATTGATATAGACGCAAGCACTATTGAAATCTCAGATACTAGTTGGATGTCAGTAGGTATGCCTATTAAATTTTTCAACGATGAAGATGCAGGAGATTCTACTGATGCAGTAGTCCAAGCTAACTTGCTAGAAGAAGAAACGTACTATGTCAAAAATATTACAAGTGCAACAACATTCCAAATTTCAGATGAACAATATGGAACTACAAGTGTTTTAACTAGCTATGGTGAAAACTTTGTTGTGCAAAAGGCATACGAATACAATCGTACATTGTGTGCAAGAGACGTAAGAGAATACATCGAAGGAATGAAGTGGGATCTACAATGGCCACAAGATTGGAAACGAAATTACAGCATGACAGATGTTTCACTTGATGCAAATGGAACCACTACAAGTACAACTTTAAGCACTGTATTGTATCTTCCTGCTTTTTATAGAAGTAGTTTAGCTGCACGTTACTATGTAAACAGTGTAAGTGGATCACAGGAAGAAGATTTCTACTATTTAAGAAATGGTACAGGACTACGCCTACAAACATTAGATGGATTAAGAGGAGATCTAGGTCCTGCAAATGCGTATGGAACTAGTCGTCCAACAGCAGGTGCTTATGCATCCTTGGATCCAGGTTGGGGACCAAATGATCAACGTGTTTGGATTACAGCACGTTCACCGTATGTACAGAACTGTACAACATTTGGATTTGCAGCAGTTGGACAAAAAATCGATGGAGCATTACACAATGGTGGTAATGACTCAATTGTATCTAACGACTTTACACAGGTAATATCAGATGGTATTGGTGCATGGATTACAAATAATGGTAGAGCAGAACTTGTGTCAGTGTTTACATACTACTCACACATAGGTTACCTAGCAGAAGCAGGCGGACGTATTAGGGGAACTAACGGTAACAACTCATATGGTACGTTTGGTTCAGTAGCAGAAGGTGTTGATCCAGATGAAACTCCTGTAACAGCTATTGTTGATAATAACAAACAGTATAATGCTGTAGTATCTAATGTATTCACCGACGGTGCAGATGAAATACTACAACTAGAATATTCACATGCTGGTAATGATTACACAGAAGCAACAATTAATATATTTGGAGCAGGTGATAGCGAAGAACTTGTACAAGAAGATTATAGAGATGAAGCAGTAAACAATGTAAGAATTATTGAAGTAGATGATTCAACAGGTAATCCAGATGCAACAGCAGGTGGTAGCGGTTATTTAGTTGTTACTAACACAGCTCAAACAGGTACTACAAGTAGTATTACGTTGGCTGCAACAGACGGTAATTTGTCAACAGCGTATCCTGGAATGAAATTGTACATTACTGGTGGTGCAGGTGTAGGACAATTTGGTATAGTTGACACTTACAATTCTGGTTCAAAAATAGCTACAATAGTAAAAGAAACAGATGGCACAGCAGGCTGGGATCACGTAGTGCCTGGCACAGCAATAGTTGCAGCAAACAGTTCTTCAACATATTTAATAGAGCCAAGAGCAGCATTTACAGCACCTACAAAAACAAACAGCCAAGAAACTGGAGCTTCAAGTACATATAGTGCAATGGAATTTATCGAAACTTCCGCAGAGTATACAGGTGTAGGAGTAACTACTCAAAGTGATGGAACTGGCGCTACATTTGATGTAATAAGAAATGGTGAAAAGTATTACGTTACAACAAATGCCGCTGGAACAGGCTATACAAGACTAGACACACTAACAATAGTTGGTAGCAATTTAGGTGGAGTTAATACTACACATGATATCACAATTACTATCACGGCTGTTAATGCAGACACTGGAGCAATTACAGCTTTTGATTTTGCAGGTATAGGAAGAAAAGGATTGTTTGTTAACTTACCTGCAACAGGAACAGCAGGACAATCTAGTGTTGATGGAAGTACATGGACAGCAAATACACTTTCTACAAGTGCAAGCTGGACAGATTTAATTTCTGGTAAAGTAGACGATGGTACAACTACATTTACTCAAAGTTATGCTGTTGCTGTTGGTGTAACTGGCGGCGCTGTTGTAGCAAATTACAGTTTAAATGGAACAACATGGACTGCGTCAAACCCATCAGGAATTAGTGCAACTTCAAGAGCAGCAGGAGCGTTTGGACAAATAGACACAGCAATTTCAAGAATAGTTGTAATTGGTGATAACGACCAAGATGTAGCATATTCAGATAATGGAGGTCAAACCTACATTACAACTTCAACTGCGCTTCCTTCAACTGGATACAATGACATTGCCTACGGTAATGGTAAATTTGTTGCAGTAAAAGGTGGAAGCCAAGAAATGGCATATTCAGCAGATGGTATTACATGGACTACAGTGGCAGCAGGTATGCCTAATACAAATACTTGGACTCGTGTTGTATTTGGTGCAGGACGTTTTGTTGCTATTGCAAGTGATAGTGATACTATTGCATATAGTTTAGATGGTAGTAACTGGACAGGTGTAGCAACTGCACTTGTATCAACTACAGTAAGAGATATAAGTTACGGTCAAGGTATGTTTGTAGTTACAACTGATGATACAAATCAGGTTAACTTCTCGCAAGATGGTGTGTATTGGCCAAGTGGAGGATATACATTAAGCGATACTTATACTGGCGGACTAAACGCAATCGGATTTGGAAATCCAGACAGAAATCCAATCTTTGTAGCAAACCAAAATGATGCAGGAACAAATATTCTTAAAGCAAAAATTGGTGCTACCACAAAAGGAAGAGCAGGCGTTGCAAACCAGCAAGTGTTTGAAGTTAGAATTACTGATCCTGGATCAGGATACGGCTCAACTGCTCCTACTGTTACAATTACAGATCCAAACAACATTAATGATGTATTAACAACAGTAAGAATCAACGACGGTGTAATTGCACAACCAACATTTGTATCAAGAGGTAGCGGATTTATAACAGCTACAGCAGAAGTTGACGCTGCAACCAGTAATGGTTTTGCAGACTTCTTACAAGATGGACAATTTATTGCTGTAAGAAGATTGAGTGCCACACCAGTAAATGGATCAAACGTTGTGTTTGATGATTTGCCTGATCAAGTGTTTAAATTGGTTAACACTGTATCACTTGTAGGTCTTATTGACGGAGATAAAACTGCTTTCTTACAAATATCTCCTCCTATGGAAATTGAAGATGCAGTAAGTGATGAAAATCCAGTCACAATGCGAATTAGATTTAGTCAAACACGATTAACAGGTCACGACTTCCTAGACATAGGAACAGGAAATTTTGCTGATACAAACTATCCAGGAGATCCTGTAAATGAGCCAAATGCCGATAATGAAACAGTAAGTTCAAATGGTGGTAGAGTGTTCTTTACAAGTACTGACTAAGATGGTAACTTTAAAGTTGGTGATTTGTTTAGTATTGAACAGTCAACTGGTGTTGCTACTCTAAACGCTGAAGCATTTAACATCGCAGGACTACAAGAACTTTCACTAGGTGAAGTTACACTAGGTGGAAACTCAGCAAGTATTACTGAATTTAGTACAGATCCGTTCTTTACTGCCAATAGTGATACAGTTGTTCCAACTCAACGAGCTATTAAAGCATACATTGAAGCACAAATCGGTGGAGGTGGTGCATCTCTAATCGTTAACAGTGTTACAGCAGGTGATGTTTTCATAAACGGAACACAAATTACAACGGTGAGTGGAGCATTGATAAATATAAAAGCGAACGTGAATTTCCAAGGCGCAGTGCTTGGTACACCGTTAGCATACAATTACTTTTTAAGATAACATTGGAGGAAAAACAAAATGGCAAACGGAATTTTAGGTACTTCAGAAGTTCCAGCTACAACACTAACGACTGTCTATACTGTGCCTGCAGATACATTTTCAGTTGTTACTCTAAACGTAGTGAATAGGTCTACAGCACCTAGAACAGTTAGAGTAGCACTATCAGCGGCAGCAACACCAGACCTAGCAGAATACATTGAATATGATGTTGAAATTCTTGCAAACGGTGTACTTGAGCGCACAGGATTGGTTTTAGATGCAACAAAAAATATTGTTGTGTATGCAGACAGTTTAGGTTGTTCAGCAATGGTTTTTGGTTTAGAGACAGCAACAAGCTAAAGATAAATATAGTAAGGAGAGTATTAAATGGCGAGAATAGTAGCAAAAGGTGTTCAACCAACTCCTACATTTGTTAAAATGCCAAATGTAGAAGTTATTGCAAACATCGTTGCGGATTCAAATAAAGCATATTGGATAGATACATCTGTTGCTCCGATAACATTAACCTTACCAGCAAATCCTTCAATGGGAGATATTTTAAGAATATTCGATGTTGAAAATACTTTTGATACAAATAATTTAACAATAGATAGAAATGGTAAACCTATTATGGGAGCAAATGACAATCTAACAGTTAATATCGAAGGCAGTGCATTTGAAATTATTTTTTACAATGATACTAAAGGATGGAGATTGTTTACAATCTAAGGTAAGGTGAGTGAATGGCTAATTATAACAGTTTTAAGAGAATAGATAGGCAAGCTATCGTTGATGGAGCAGTGCAAGGCGTAGATATTGCACCTGGCGCTGTAAATACCAACGAAATTGCCAACAATGCTATAACTAGCGCAAAGATAGAAAACACTTCTGTTTCTAGTCCACAACTTGGTGATCCAGTAGACTTATCAACAAAAAATATAACATATAGACCTTTTGTAAATGCTGATTTTTCTAACAGTGCAAATATTGCGCAAGACAAACTAGCGGCAGGTGCAGCCGAAGTAAATCTAGGATACACACCTTTATCTACAGCCGGTAATAATGCAATGGGTGGAAGACTTGCAGTTGCTAATGGTAGTGTAAGTGCTCCTAGTATAAGAGGCAGCGATGCTAACACTGGAATTTACTTTGCAGATAACCAAGTTCGTTTCAGTATCAACGGAAGTGATGCATTACAAATTGACAGCTCGGGTAGAGCAATGTTTCCACGAAAGCCAATGTTTGCAGCTGCAGGACAACCAGGATGGTTGTACACAAATAGCTTTGGTGGCGGCGTAGGTGAAAAAGAACTTAACAGTACTATGAATTGGAATCTTGCCCATCAATACGGCGGCAGCAATTTCAACACCAGCAACGGACGTTTTACTGCTCCTGTAAGCGGATGGTATCATTTTAGTACCATGTATTATTTGTATAACGATAACAATAGTACAAGTAGTTACATCCATACATTTTTCCGTAAAAACGGAAGTGTAAATACAACTCCCGGTAGTAGAATTCCTTATAATATTAACATGCACGGAAATACAAACAGTCACGACGACGGTGCTTGCTACAATAGTATACAGTATTTAAACAGCGGCCAGTATGTAAGTCTAGCTGTTAGATGGCATCAGAATAATTCTAGAATACATGCCGGGCATCAAATTTTTAGTGGACAGTTGATAGGATAGAATATGGCAAATTACAATAGTTTTAAAAAAATTGATTCAGAAGCCATAATTGATGATAGTGTTGCGACTAGTGATATAGGTGCTGGACAAGTTACTACAGCAAAAATTGCATCTGGAGCTGTAAATGCAGATAAATTTGCAAGTGGTTCTGTTTCTGGTGCAAAATTAGGTAGTACTCTAGATA
>Ga0129345_1000252_pt1 | contig 19396 bp, 20 predicted proteins | sample CPBDNA_FD_94425 | JGI IMG/M metagenome (GOLD analysis project Ga0129345, IMG submission 94425) | Freshwater to marine salinity gradient microbial communities from Chesapeake Bay, USA - CPBay_Sum_20_0.8_DNA | ecosystem: Environmental > Aquatic > Marine > Coastal | place: USA: Chesapeake Bay...
ATTTTGCTTTCTTTGAACGCCCTTCACACACTACAAACGAATATCCATCGGAAGTAACTGCATCTGCGGGTCCGAGATTGTAATATGCCTTCAATTGTTCGGTCAATTTTTCTTTCGTTTCTTCTAATTGCTCTTTTGCATCATCAATCATGTTTTCAAAAACTACTTGACTTCCTACATCATTAGGACATTGAGTTATGCCCGAACCTGCTTGCGTTGGTTCGGGGGCTTCGGGGATTTTTTGTAGCGTTTCAATTGTCGGCAACGGCAATAATATTTTGTAAGACGAATTGACTCTTCCTTCAAGGTGAATAAAATGAACAGGTAATCCATTTTTGGTTCTTCCTGTCATGGAGTCCTTATTTAATGGTTGATTTGACATAATTCTCATCAATGAAGGTTTATAGTAATAAGGTTGTTCAACGATTTCGGGAGGCATATAAGCACCACATCTCGTTCCACTTCTCTTTTGTAAAAACCCATTATGACCTAAATATAAATGTTCCGTTTTGCATTCATTTTCATTACTTGGCAATTCATTCGGTCTGCCTTGATGACAATTGTTCAATCCATTCCTACATACTCTTACTCTTTGTTTGTTTAGCGCAAAGTTTAATTCCGATAATGGATATTTTACTTTCTTTTGTTGGACTTCTCCATCAAATACTGCTTCATAAGTAAATTGAACATACGGCAAATAATCACCATTTAATAAGTCTTCAGCAGTTTTGATTACTTTTCCACTTGGTATGTTTCTTTTCTTGACCTCATAACCTACCAATTTGCCTTCTTTTCTTTCTCTTCTGTTTTTCTTATTCGGTATGGTTCTGTTGATTGCTACAATGTTTTTAATTTCATTCGCATTGGTTGGGTGGTTGTTGTCAAAAGTATATTCTCGGACAAAGTGTTTAGCGTATGATTCTTTACCACAACCTACTTTGACTACCTCATCCTTTCCACAATTCTTACACGAAGAATGGTGTCCTGTAACTGTAATTTTACAAGCATTACAAGTGGTTACATTATTGCACTTATAACGAGCCATAAACAAATAACGGTCTTGTTCGTGCCTTAAACCGTTTTTCCATTCTTTAGGCTCAACCGATGAAACCCAATCATTAGGGCTTGAATAATGTCCCGCATCAAGCATTTCCCAATTCCAAATAAAGTCCCTTCGCATACAATGAGGACAAATATGAATGCCCGATGATACGGCTTCCGACATAGGCACTTCCGCATAACCTACAACGAATTTTTTCATCAAATTAACAATTGATAGCATATTATTTTTGAAATGCGATACTTGACGGTTCAAATCTTGAGTTTCAATTTTGTTTGAAGAAAACATAGGTTCTGCAAAAATCAAATCAAATATTTTTGAAACATATTTTTGTCCTTCGGGTGAAGAAAATTTGTTGTCTTTCCACGCCATCATTCCTCACCCATTACCAAATCCATAGTCTTAGCAATATCCTTCAAAAATTGCTTTCCACTATTCCTATCCATTTTTCCATTGTAAGGGAGAAATGTTGAATAAATCGCCGCCCATTGATAAACAAATAATTGCGTCATTAAGTGTATATAAGTGCCTCTTTTTTTGGCAAGTTCTTGATTATAACCTTCCCATTTATAGCCCCACCAAAAATCCCAATTTGCACCCGCCCTCTCTCCGCAATCGGGACACAAAGGAATAGCATATCGGGCATTGATTTGCGTTCCATTTTCTAAAACATAATAGTGAATTGGCTCATATTCAGCATTCTTTCTTCCATCAAAGGAAATTGTTTCTTTAACCGTATGCTTTGAACCCTTTGAAACACCATTTACGGATTTTGTAATTTCTACTTTGCGATACTTACTGTTCATATTCTTTTTAGTAGCGTAAGAAATAGCAGGGTAGTATTGCGGACCACGACCATGACCTTGAAACTTTTCAAATAAAGGTGTATTGACTGTTGGTTTCATTGGGTTTGAAGGGTCAGCATTCGTGTATTCTCCACGATTTTTCCCTAATGGCTTGAAACGATTGTCTACCAATTTATTTTCCTTGAGCAATTTTCTATGTTTCAATAGTCCTTCATCGGAATCACAAGAATTGTTGAAACCTGCTCTAAAACCATATCTCAAATCTTCTGTAATTTTATCGCCAACATTTGTTTCACGAATGTTTGAACCCGTCATAACAGACCAATTTACCATAATGTCGGACAATACATTCAACCATTTTTGACGATTAGCACTTTCAATTGAAAAATTATTTGCACCATTCATCCAATAGTCGCTATCCTTTCCCGGATGAGTAGTAATATGACCGAATTCGTGTCCTACGGTAAAATAAGAAGAACCCGCTTTGTATTCTTCGGGGACTTCGTGATAGTTTTCCATAATTGTTTTCTTCATGTTGTCTACGCCTACGGTAATTGAATTCATATCCGTATATGCACCGTGTTCCTCAACACCCAAATTCATAGGAACAAGAGGTTCTTTGTAAATATTTTGAAGAAGTTTGAAAGCATCCCACATATTTTGGGGGACATTTCCAACACCTTCTGCCGATACCATCACTATTCCTCAATCATTCATAGACCAAACGACTATTTTAACTATTCGTTTGTAATTGCCTTGAGAATTTGATTGACATAGAATTCATAATCCTTTTCAGTCAAGTTTCCACTATCAATGAGAAGTCCTAAATTATAGTCCGTTTTCAACATTTCTTCGTTAAGTGGTTGATACTCATATTGTGTAAAGAATTCATATTCTGTTCCATCGGGGGTTTTACGGATTTCTTTCTTAGTAGAAATCGGTTTGGCTAATTTGCTTGTAATTCCGATTTCAAGACCAACATAAATCATGTTTGGATTTGCAGTAGCACCACCTTTTTTACCTTCTACTAAATGAAGCCTTAACCAAAGAAGTAATTTTGAATCTCCTGTAATCATTGGATTCGGAATTGAAGACGAATCGGGTTGATGTTTCAATTCAAAACAACCGAATAAGCCTTTATCTAAATCAGCAACATTTGTTCCATCTCTTGAAAAATATCCTTTCAATGCACTTTGAGCCGTAATCTTGAAAGTATCTATTTTAACATTATCATTCAATACTTTGTAGCCACTATCATTTGAATACACAATACCATTTTCGGTGTTCATATTCAAAACACTAATCAAGGAATCCATTTTCTTAGCAAATGTAGCAGGGATTGTGAAGTCCACTTGTTTTTCACTTTCATAAAATCCACCAACCAATGACAATTCTTGATTTGCTTTGAACATATAACCTTCATTTCCGAGTAGTGAAGCACCACCTGTTAAACTCACATCGGGTGATTTATTTTTACCGTTTGAAATCAAATATCCCCACGCACCCAAACCATCATTATACATTCTGTAATTGTAAGTGCTTAAATCGGGGAATCCATGAGTCGCTAATTCTGCGGTCATTTTTTGGTAATATGAACCTGCATTCGGATTGCTCATTCCTTTGAAAGAAGGATTTTTGTATTCAAGACCCGAAAGGGATTGAATTTTGGAGTCAATTAGATTCAACAAACGCATTTTATCATCCGAAAATAAGTATAAATCGTTCACAATTTCGCCTCTAATGTTGTAATATTGATACAATGACTTGCTCGCTTGAATCTGTTTTGCTTTCATCAAAGAATCCATGTCCTCATCACCTGCAACGGCTTGAGGTCTTGAGATTTTCTCAAATAATGCCTTGTAATTTTCTTGATAAGTCTTATTATTGCGAACATTTTCAACAATCATGGTGGCGATATGCCAATGAACAGGGGTAATTCCCGAACCACTTACTACGGCTTGACGAATGTTGTTCAAAATATCCCGTTCATAAATCCATAATTCATTGTTCGCTTCAATTGTCATTTTACAACGCTTCATAAATGAATCCCAATCGTCAAACAATGTAATTTCGCTTGCCGCACCCATCAAAGAGTTCGTTTTCTTCAATACATAGCCTTCAAGAATCAATTCCTTAATCCATTCTTGTTCATTTGTTAAAGTCATAGCATCACGACTGATACCGATGTCACGCCCTTTGGGGTCTTCACCCTCTCTTGCGGGTCCGAGTCGGTGTCCGACACAATAAGGCAACGCATCAATAACTTCTTGACGAGTTACATAGTCTTTACCTCTCAAGAAACTTAATGCCCTTGTCATTTTGATTAAAGAATTGGTAAATCTAAACCCAAGCATACGCTCAATAAGTGCAGGTGATTGTGCGGTGTCCTTAGCCAAATACTTTTTCAAATCTGCATCATGTTGTTTTTCATATTGTAGGTTTGTTGTCCTTGAAATGTCTACAAGTGGGGAGAAATATGTTTGCTTTGCATCTGCATATTCGTGTTCCGTTTCATTGTTATCATATTTAACTTTTACCTTATCAGTCTTAGGCATATACCTTTGAGTAAATAATACCGAAAGCAAAGAAATGTCAAGCAAAGCACCACCTTCCGAATCGGGTTTGCCCGAAGCATTGAAGAATAATCCGTTGGTTAATCCCCAAACGGTTCTCAAATCTCTAAATCGCATCGGTTTGATACCATCCGAAAGCATAATTCGGTTAATCAATTGCGATTTCGGGTCAGAACCTTGTCTTTGAGAATACCTTTCATTCAAAGCGTTGAACCTTGCACCAAGCGTCAATGTTCCAAAGTATAATTCCATATCTATACGGTCTACAAACGCCAAATCGTTTCCTTTTTGGTGAGGGTTGGTATCCATCCAAGCGACAAAGTTTGGTGAAGTAAAGGTTTGACCACGATATTCAACCGTCTTTTCAGCAATTAGACCCAATACTGCATCTTCAACACCACTACCGCTACGGTTGGCTTCGTTGAAAAACTTAATAGGTTGAGTCACGATAGGTCGGGGTGCAGGGTCAAACTTATATTCGGAAACCGTGTTTCCTGTAATTTTGTTCGTGCTTGTTTCTTGACGGATTTCAATACCGTAAAGAATTTCTTCGGCTCGCTTGTCATAGTCAATCTTAGCAATACCGATTTCTTCAAGCATTTCCTTAGCAATATTGCTAATACCGTTGTTTCCATCATCAATTCTTGCATCATAGAAATAATCCATCAAGAACCTTCTCAAATAAAATCCTTCGTTACCCCCTGCGTCTTTGTAAAGGTCTTTTCCTTGATATTGTAAAATATCGCCTTTCTTAGTGATTGTCGGGGGAAGTCTGCCCGATTTGAAAAGTCTTGACAATGTAAGTTCGTCAATTGGCTTTGATTCCACATGATAATTTATGGTTTTTGTGTCTAATTTTTCGTCTTCAATAACTGTCATTTCAAGGTTCGCAAACAAAGTATCTGCAAACTCAATTGGCTTCAAGGGTTCTTTTTGCGAATTACCTCTCATTCTTTGTAAGAAAGTGAAATCATAAAGATAAGCACCCGATACTTTGCTATTCTTTTCCCAATCAGTAAATCGCCATTCTTCCCAAAGACCACGAAGGTTTTCATTGTTTCCATAGTCTAACGAATAATTCATACCATTTGGGAAAATAATTGGGACTACTTTTGTTCCCTTTCTGTAATTCTTGTATTGGCTTGTGTCAAGTAATACTCTTGTGATTCCATTATAACCGTAAGAATTAGAAAGCAAAGTCGCCGCCGCCTCAATTACAGTCGTCTTACCTGTTCCCGGAATACCTGTCAATCGGCAAGTGGAGTCTTTCATCAACCATGCGGCAAAGAAGGCTTCTAATTGTCGTTGGTCATCAAAACCGAATACCTTTGAAAGACTATCCATGTGCTTCATAATTTCACGCAAATACTTAACACGGTCCGCCTTAGAGTCCTGTGAACCTTGTTTTTGTAGCATAGTATTCAAGAAATTAGATAATGCTTGACCCATAGCATCGGGTGAATACTTTGAAGGAGAATCGCCTACGGTCATGTTTGAATCAATAACAATCCTTGAAATTTTATCGGTTTTGTCACCATATTCAATTTTGAATGGCTCATCATAGCGACCATTTGTGATTTCAAGGTTTGTTTTATCGGTTTCGGTGATTACTACTTTGTTGATAAGACCTAATTCACCAAGTTTCAAAGTCGCATCTAAGCCAATTAAAGAAATCAATTCCTCTTCTTTTTCGCTCATTTTCTTTTCGGGCATAGGAGGGGTTGAAGGTGGACTTCCCGGCGATTCTTCACCACCACCTGTCCCCGCATTTGGAGGATTTAATTTTTCTTGTTCTTCCCTGTCCTTCCTTACTTGATTTAATTTTTCCCTTCCTTTCTGCAAAGAATCGCAGGTTCTCGCATTATGACCTCCTTCACCACATTTACCACACCTTTTCATCATAAATCACCTACATTTATTGTCACAATTTTTAACTTATCGCCTTGAGGAACAATTACCTTAATGAAATCATTATTTTGACCCGTAAGCCAAGCGATTGAATCAAGTTTTCCTTCAAAAGAATAACTTTCGTTGATATTGTTTTTCTTTCTCAAATCTTTTCTTTTGCGAACTTCTTCCATCCCATTTCCTTTTTTCTTTTCTAAACTAAGAACCTTTCCTGTCAAAATTTGACCTGTTGATGTATCTTTCGCAACAAATTCTTTTGTTTCGGGATTCGGAATAACACATTCTTTACCATCCCTAAATGTGAATAAAGCCGTTTCTTTTGAATACTTTTGTGTAATAATCCGACTACCTTCTTCACCACAAAAAACCATCCCTTCTTCCATTGTAGACAACGGGGCTAATGAATCAAATTCTTGTGGGAAAATCAATTTAACCATTCTTTTTTCGGGGTTTTCTTTGCTAATTCCTGTATAATTGTCCGTTGCATTTGTTGAACCATCAATTTCTAATACTATTTCTATGTATTCATCGTCTGCAAAATCCTTAACACCTTTCCATTGAATTGATTCTTGACGCAAGTAATCATCAACATATTTTGTTTCCATTTCTAAAAATGAATTGTCATCAATGTAGTATTTGACTATTTTTCCATACCTCAAAATTTTCTTCATCAACATTCCCGGTGTTGCACTACCGTTTTTCAAGTTTCTAAATAACTCTAAATCACTAAAATTCAATCGCAAGCCATCATCCGATGTATTCATTATTGAAAACAAAGGCTCTATTGCGGGTTTGTCCTTGATTGCATCTTTGAATTGGGTATCAAGCGTTGTGTCTATTTTAATAGAACCTACATAATGGTCGCCTTGCTTGCCGCTTTCTTTAATAAATATTGTCATGTCCGAATGACCCAAAAATGAAACATTAAAGGTTACGAGGGACTTGTTCCAAACAATATATTTCACTTGACTTGGGATTGGAGATGTGAACATTTCTCCGCCAACAGTATATGAAAACATCAAAGGACTACCCACTTGAACATACATAAACAAATTTGGGTATTTTTGCTCATTGTTGAAAAATTCAACGGTAAAATTGAAACCTTTATTATCTATTTTTATTCCGCTTCCTTCCAATTGTTCTTTGTATTGGGATTTAAGTTTTCTTAGTGGCGTTTGCGACATATCAAAAGGCATAGGCATGAAATCCCATTCCAATTTCTTGAAAGTAATGTCTTCAATATTACCTGCGTATGGCGGATTCGGTTTTGTCGTGAAACCACGCCTCGCCAAATACTCATCATCAGCCATAATATATCATTCCCTAAACGACTATCTAATCATTTAGATATTTTTTCCTTTACTACGCAAATATGAAATAATGTCTGCCCTTGTGAAAGCATATACTCTTTCAAACCAAGAAAGGTTCGCTTCCAAAAAATCGCACACAATTTTTATTTCATTTATGCTTTGATAATTTCGCAATTCGTCTATCAAATCAGCAACATTTCCATTCGCCCAAACAAGCAAACCCTTGTCCGATAAAGAAAAAACAAAGGCTTCATTCCACAACATTTGCCTCAAAAGGTCTTGCTCATCATGGAGGCTTTCGGGTGGAGGTCTGTAAGCAGGGTTTAAGTTAATAAATCGTTGAGTCAAGTCAATGTAAGAAGGAATGTGAACATTTTTCAACCATTTCAACCACACTTCCACATTTTCAGCAGTATATCGCTTCCAAACAGGATTCGTCATTTAATTCACCTAATCAATCGCTTTCTTCGGTGTCTTCAATTTCTTCTAAATCTCCCGCACTAAATGATGGTATGTCAAAACCTGCTACGGTGAAGGGGTCATATTCCTCCGCATTTTCGGGAACAATTGAATAATCCACTTCCAAAGGATTTTCTTCGGGTTGTAATTCTGTTAAATTAAAAGGTTCGTCATTGAAATCTTCTTCTTGACCGTTAATTTTTCTTTGTGAATCGCCCTCCATAACATCATTAACCGACAATCCCGATTCCTTAGCCAATTGGTTTATGTCAATAATAGCAAATTCAGTATTCGCCATGCCTGTAATCGTGTCGGGCATACCCGTAGTCATGTCCGATAACGAAGGTGCATCCGTGTAGTCCTTTTCTTTCTTAGGTGTTTGAATTGCATTCGTTTGTTGCGAAGCCCAAGCATTTACCGCACTTGCGGTGGCTTCTAATTCCCTTGTCAATGGATTATCCAACGGGTCATTTTCTTTATACCCTGTGGCTTCACTAAAGAATGAATTCCAATCATTCGCACCAAAAGTGTTAAATGAAGGTGCAGGGGTTTGTTGTATTGGTTGAGGTGTTGGTTCGGGTTCGGGTTCATCCGACATCAAAAATAATTCTTCATCATCTTCAAATAAAGAAGCATCAGTTACGCTTTGAGATTGACGAATCGCTTCAAGGTAAGCCATATCATCTGCTTCTAATTCTGCTCGCTTACCCGAAACAAATTCTGCCGCACCACGAACAACAGGTGCTACATCACGGATAACTTCAAAAGCATTAAAAGCAGACTCTACTCTCGGATTAGCAGTTACATTTTCACCAACATTGTATTTATCCAACAACGCTAAAAGAGGAACAAGTAATTTTTCCGACATTTCGGGGTCAAGGTTGAATTGACGAGCAAATTGTCCTATATCCTCATCACCCGTAAGCAGTTCAACAAAAGACTTACCCTTTTTCTTAGGTTCTTCACGCTTAGGGATTTCCCGTTCTTCCTTTTGAATCAATGAATCCCTTTCAAAATTATTTCTTGGACTACTTTCATATAAGTCTTCAAACGAAGTCCTATCGTCAAAATTACTTTCATCCGACATGGTAATCAATTGTTATTCTTAGTATCTAATCGTTCTTTTAGATTTGTAATCCAATCTGCTACTTGGTCTTGAGATTCTAATTCGGAAACTGCCTTAGATAAGGTATTTGCATAATTTTTACGGATTATTTGATGGGTTGGCTTGTTTTTAGTCCCTGCATCCACTACAAAATTACAAAATGCTAAGACTAATTTTTTCATTTCCCTTTCTTTTTTCTTAACGCTCGCATCCAATAAATTGAAAAGGAATGGATGTGAATAGACTTTCGCTAATTCAATAGTCGTGTCATCTAATAATGAAATCAATGAATAGTAACTCTTTTCAAGGTTTTTTGACATTTTGATTTCAAAATCCGAAACGAAGTCTTGAAATTGATTTTGCTTCAATTCAGTTTCCTTATTCTCAACCATTTGTTTGAAATCACTTAAGAAATCAAGGTTCGGAAGGTTCACAATAACTTCATTCGCTTCTTCAACCAATTCATTCACCTTCACAAATATTTCGGTCCGTTATCCGAATTAAATGTGCTTAAAAATCGTGCATCCAAACCCATTCTGTTGTCAAATTGACGAACCGCCTCATCTGCCTTCTTTTTCTTTTCCATTTCTTCGGCTTGCTTCTTCATACGGGTTTCTGTTTCTTTAACACTTGATTCCATCGTCATTAGTCTTTCTTCAAGGTCATTCAATTTTCCTTTGTAGTGACTTGCCGTTGCTAATACACCAACAATACCACCTACTGCGAATCCACTACCCATATACCATGCTTTATTTGATTTGTTTTCCGACTCCATTTTGTGTGATAATGACATATCAGTATTCCTACTTCTAAATTCCGCTAATAATCCTTTCAAGTCTTTCTTAAAACCTGCAAATCCTTCTGCTGATGAAATTTCTGTTTCTGCGATTTGGTCTAATACGCTTACTAATTCGTCATCGGATAAGTCTTTCAATTTCATGTTTTTCTTAACTGCGAGAACCGATTCCGTATCAAGACCAATTTCTTCTGCGGCGAAAACAACCATTTCACTTAGACTCGGATTGATTTTGGAGTCCTTTATATCGTGTTGGCAGTCGGACCTGTAAGATAAAGGATTTTCGGCAATTTTTACAGTATATTCGTTAATTTTTCGCATACCCCTAATACCCGCACCCCTTTCAAAAAGAACATATTTTCCATCTCCTTGCATTTCACATTCGGTGATAAATTCAATGATTGAAGGGCGTTCTTCCCATTCGGCAACATTAACTGTCCCCGATTGATGAATACCTTCACGGTATCTGCGAATGAAGAACATAATAATCCATTGTAGGTCTTGTTATCTAAAACATGAGTATTTAACCTACGAATCTTTTTTGGTTCATGTCGTAAATATATGCGGGAACTCCTACCGCCATATAAAAACTTTGAATCAATTCTGCATTTGCACTTAAACCTAACGCTTTAGGTGTTTTGATATATTTCCATGATAATTCACCATTGGCTTTTCTTTCCCACCTAATCAAATTTTTGGGTTTGCCGTTATGAACATTAACCACTACACTTGATTTAGGCATAAGAACGATTTGTGTTTTATACTATCTAAGCCCACACTTGAGAAATGACTACATATACTTCATCAAGCGTTTCGGGTTCTAATTTTTCAAGAGCAGTAAGCGTTTCAACAATTTGACCCATTTTCAATTTTTGGACTTTTTCTTCAAGACCCCATTCCATTGACTTGTCCCGTAAGCCTTTATTCTTAGCATTTTGAAGGTATCTTTCCCAACCCAATAAATCTAATCGCCACTTTTTACCTGCCCGCCTTTCATCTGTTTGTGCATGACAAAACATAGGTCTATTCCTAAGAATGCCTACTACTTCACGACTTGTATAGCGTCTTGGATATTTATTGACTACAAATTCGCTGATTTGCGTTGAAAAACCATAGCCTTCATTATCTAATAAGTAATCAACAATGACGAATACTAAAGTTTCAGTCATGCCTAATTGGTTGCTATCGGACAAATAACAACACCGCCTATTCTGCTTCCTCAAGTGCTTCGGGTCCGTTTTCTTGAATTGCTTTGGCTCTTTCACGGTATTCTCTTTCTTGTTCCGTTTCTTCGGGTAGTCCGAGGGATTCTCTCACGAAAGCATCCAATTCTTGTTTGAAAATTTCTTTGGCTTCTTCCGTAGTGTGTCCTTCCGCTTTCAATTCCTTGACTCTCGCAGGGCGGGTCTTTTCCATTTCCAAAGCGGCAAGAATCGCATTGTTTTCTGCGGAAATTGCTACTTCAACAAAGGGTTTTGAAAATAAATCATCCAATTCTGCTCTCATGGCTTCTTGTGAAATACCGCTTCGTGGAGTAAATTCCTCAAGGTCTTCATCAAGAACCGCACCCGTAGCACCTGCTTTTGAAATGAAATCTTCTGCATCTGTTCGGCTTACATACATACCTAATCTGTCCCAATAACGCAATTCTTGGTCGGTCATAATTTTGAATTATGCTTCTATGTATCTAAATCTAATTATTTTTAGGAATTAGCAACACTTGTTTGCCTTCAAATAAAGCATCTATGACCTTCATTGTATTATCTGTTGGTTCGCCTTCTATGTGCCAAATACTGTTTTCACTTATAGCCTTAAATTCTAATATTTTTGAAAAGGCTTCTTTTTCACTTGGATTCAACATAGAAACCATTCCCCACACGGCTTTCCGTCTTTGTAAGAAAACAAACGACCCCATTTTGTGCCTACTGCCTTTCTTCTCAAATCGGTTCTTAACCTGCCTCCACATTCCAAACCCATTTCTAAAAAGTCTGTTCGGTGTTGAATGACTTCTTCATCCGTAAAATCAGTAGGAATAATTTTGTTAAAATCATCGGAAATAACTAAATGCAATCCATTTCCACTACTTGAAACCCTACAAAAAATGTATTTGTTGGGAAATCGGTTTTTCAATTCATTGATTCCTTCTTGAGCAAGCGATTCTTCAAGCGTAATGTCATCCCAATCAAATGTCAAACGCAAAGTTTCACAACCCTTGCTTATTCTTCCTCCGAAGTGTTATTTAATTGTTGTGATTCAATGTTAATCTTTGTAAGTAATGTATTCCAACGCCAAAGAACCCAATTCACAAAGTATAAAGAAAGCCCACCTTGAATAACAAATAATGCGGTGATGATGCTTAACCAAAGTGTAATGCCTTCCATAAATTCACCTACTTCATTCCGCTTCCTTCTTTCCAAACCACCGTAGCAAATTTAGATAAAGGAACAATACCGATAGGCTCAAAAGGAACAACAGTCAATCCAACCAATCGCAATTTGTTTTCCTTAACCAATTCTCTATATTTTTGAATATAAGGTTGCTGAATAGTAAAGTTTCTATGAGTTAATGCACTTGCGGGGTTTTCATTAACAGTAGCCCACACTTCTTCTCCGAAATCGGGGACAATGTTATTTACAATAATTTGACGAACAGGAATGTTGATTGTGTTCAAAAATTTCAGCGTTCTTGAACATTCTTGAAAACCTGCCTCCGTAGGAATGCTCACCAAGTTAATACTTACGGCTTCCGAAGTCAAAATCTTCTTAAAATCATCAATCCTTTCACAAATTGCCTCTAATTCCTTTACAATTTCTTCGGTCTGCGATTTTTTCCTAAATATGAATCCCTTAATGTTTTCAATTTTCGTTTTCATTCTAAGAATCCTCAAAATGAAACTGCGAATAGCATCGGGGGCAGTAAGCATTTTCAAAGTGTGTCCCGTAGGTGCAGTATCAAAAACAATAACTTCATAATCTTCGGATTTCATATACCTATGAATCAATTCCATTCCAAAGTATTCATCCATTCCCGGAAATCCCGCCATATCCATAAACATTTCGGGGTCAAATCCCGGCACATTTCCCATCATGGACTTGACTTCATCGTTAATCATACCCATAAATTCTTTCGCCTGTGCCTCCGCATTGATATTCATAGCGTCTAAATTATCTGTAATCCGTGTCGGTGAAAAGCCTACTTTGGCTTGTAGCACATCATCCGTTGAATGTGCGGGGTCGGATGATACTAATAAAGTTTTCTTACCAAGACCTGCATGATGTAGGGCAGTAGCAGAAGAAACCGTTGTTTTCCCCACACCACCTTTGCCTGTGAATAAGTAAAGCATGATTATACATTGTAGGTGTCCTTATCTAATTGTTTTGATTTTACCTTCTTGTAAAATACATAGACCAACAACAAAAACAAAATATCTAAAATAAAAGCCCACTTTCCAAGATAAATTAAGTCATTTGACATGATTTCCATAACCTTCAAAGGCGAAACCAAACCGACTCTTATAACAATTGTCAAATACCAAGTCCATGACATTAGAAATAAAATACAAAATGAAACCAATGAAAGCGAAAGCAATTCTTTCAAGTATTTCATACCCATTCATCCATCCAATCAGAATTAAACCTTTGTTTTTCAATTAGGTTTCCTTTGACAATGACATTTATGGGTTCAAGACCTTCTGTTAAATCCAATAATAACGAACAATCCGTGTGCAAAGTAATATCAAAATCCGCCCCCTCATCAATGTCTACAACAGTTAATACAAAACCTTGTGAACCTAACATTCCATTATATACAATTTCATTACCAAAAGAAATCCTAATTTTACAAGCATGAGATAATGGACTATTACTTGAGTCAATTTCAAGTGAAGTGATTTGAAAATCATTATTGATGGGAATTTTTAACGGGGTGCATACGCCTTTCACACACATTTCTAATTCAAAAGGTATTTCAACACTTACGCTCATTTATTATTGCTTAGTGCCTTTTATTATCTAAAGATGATGTGTTTTTGCATCATAAGTGTATAAAATACACCGATTTAATGCAACGATTTATACAAAAATTACCGCAAAAGGATAACTGCACCGACAACCGCAATACCTAATAATGCAATTGTTCCCATGCCGAGTCCATCTTGACTATCTGTTGCGGTATCACCTTCTGTTGAATCATCGGTGTTATCTCCACCTGTGCTTCCACCTGTGCCTCCGCCTGTGCCTCCGCCACCGCCTGTTGCACCGCCTTCAGCCCACACACCGAGCAAAGTAATTTTTACTTGGTCATTGACTAATTCATCCGAACTCACAATACTATTACCTTGAACCTTGAGGTAAAATTTGGTTGTTCCGCCCCATTTGTCGTCAATATCAATAGATAATTTGTCGCCGCCTTTCATAAGAACGGTTGTAGTTAATTCACCTTTACTTAATACGCCATCGGTGTCATTTGTTCCCCAACCGCCCCAATGGTCTTCCTTAAAATCCTTTCCATGATTTGAGTTCGTCAGTTCAATTTGTAGTTTTACTTGATAACCATTTCTAATGTCAATTTCAACCGCACCCGATTTCTTAGAAGGTTCATTGTCGTAGTCTTTCAAAACAAGAGTATTCAAACCTTGAAAATACCATCGGGCATCGGAATGTTCAGTTTCAATACCGCCCGTTCCTCTAATTGTAAATTGAGTAAATGGTCCCGCAGAACATACTTCATCTGCGCCAATATCGGGACAGTAATTATCCATAATCCCAAATAGTGTGTAAGGTGAACCATCCGAGTCAGTAGCAGGGGAATATCCTTCTGTTAATTCCTCTTCTGTTTGTGGTGCATTGAAAGTTTTCTTATTTTCCGACTTCAAAATGAAACTATGCGAAGGCATATTCAAAAGAGGCAATACGGGGGTTGAATTGAATGAATCAATACCGAACATAATCTAACTTAGTTATTCTTGTTATCTAAAGAATGCTATGGGGTCGGGCGGGGTTTTTCACCCCTGTTTCCATCAATGACTAATTGAGGATTCTTGTTTGTTGCGCTACACATAGTCCGAATTAGAGTTTTTCAAGTCGCCTCTTCGGAATCATCCCGACAAATTTAGCCAATGAGTCTTAGTATTTAAGTATTATCTAATCTTCAAAGACTTCATCATAATAAGAACCTTGTTCGGGACTATAACCGCCCTTTTTCTTCTTCTCTATACGGGCTTCTTCGGGCGTTGGCGGTCTTGTGTCGGGCGTAAATGTCCCCATAAAGTCTTTCACTTCGGTATCCATGAAATCGGGGTTGATTTGTTCCTCAATTCCTTCTGTATATGCTGATATTTGCTTCTTTCTTCTGCGTAGTCTGCCTTGACGCTCAATTTCTTTCAATGTTTGCTTATATTCGTCTTGTTGGTCACGCATCCACATTTCAATTTCTTCCGCAGTAATGTTCAAATCTCCTGTTTGAATAATTGTTCGCTTAAACCATTCAACCGCTTCAATAGATACTTTCATACCCCTTTCTTTCAATTTATTCGCAATAATAGCATCGGGTCCGTCAAATAAAATGTAATCTACCCAAACTCTCGCCGTTCTGCCCGTTGTTCCCGCAATACGCATAATTTGTGTTGTTGCATTAGGGTATGCAGTATAAGAAAATGTAATGACTCTCCCTTCTGTTGTGATTTCAACGGTTTCCGATGTGCCTACGCTTGCCGATGTAATACCTGCTATATCACCGTCTACTAATTGACCGAACCAAACCCAACCATCTAAAGAATTACTCATTGAAATCGGGAAGTAAAATGCCGAATCAGTCCCACTTAACAAACCTACAAAATTATTCGTTTGGTCTAAAAAGCCAATATTATTTGAACCTGTTGAAAAATCACTTGAGGCTGAAATAAGTGAAACATCATTGGTATCACTACCTGTAAATAACCATTGGTCACGGTCATTGTCCCACCCGCAATTGATTATTTTTCTTGTGGTGCTTGTTGGATTAGAAAGAGTATTAGAATTCAAATTAGAACCCTCACCCCTTACTACAATATTCCAATTACCGCTATCATCAAACAAAGGAGAACCCGAATCAAACATAATAGCAATCGGTCCCGTTCCATCTTTAATACCTAAAAATCCATATCCCGAACCCGTCAATTGACCCGCAGTAGCAGTAGGCTCTATGGAGGGGTCTTCTAATTTGAAAGCACCATACCTTTGATAATTAGAAATATAACCAACATATTCTTTCGCATCATAATCATAAAGAGAATTATTTGTTGGAGTAAATTCTCCCGTATTTAAATTCAATGTTCCTTGTTTTGCTATATCTTCTTCGGGAATACTAAATGTCCTTTGTTGAACGGCTTTTCCGTAAAACTTATTAGGTAGATTTATTCCCGTAGCCGTTGTAAAACTTCCTCCTTGAACTGCTAAAGGAAAAACACCGAAGGAAGGTTGGACTACTGAACCCACAATTGCATAAATAGCACCGTAATTTGTCCCACTAAAATTGATATTGTTAATTGCTAATAATGTGTAAGGGTAATTGTCAAAATCATAGGGTGGGCTTAAATCAAGGGCTTCATAAGGTTGCGAACAAAAGACGGCTTGTGCATCATCCCATGTGTATGTAGGGGAATCATCGTCATATTCCCAACGATAACTTGTGTCGGATGATAATGAAGTAGCCATAGCGGGATTCATGCTCATAAAAGGTGGTTGAGGAATAACTCCGTTAATAAACTCAATATACGGATATGCACACCCCATAGCCATAGGGACATTTTTATCTGCCGTTCCATCATTATTTGTGTCAAGAGATGATTCACCCGTAATCAAAAATACACTATTGGCAAGGCCTGTCGTTGAAATAGGTTGTTGCGATATACAAGTAATATCTAAAAAACTTCGGGGAAATACATTACAATTATACGCTAATTTTTGTGCGATGGGTGAATTGCCTAAAATCCATGTTTCATAATTCCATATTTGACCTCCGGGTTGAGATACTTGTTCAATGACACCAATGGCATCTTCTAAGTCATAAATCCGATTAAATCTCCCTAACTCATTAGTTTTATCCGTATGATTTACTTCGTTTGCCCTCCATGTAATCTGCATCATGTCATCACTATCGGGTCGGTCTTGTTCGCCTTGATACTGATAAACCACTTGCCCTATCTCTTGTTCTAATGATACAAATTTCATTAACCGACCCATATACAAATTGCCTACATAATCCATTCCTGTTGGTGCATTTTCGGATGATGCGTTAATTCTTTGCTTCCCACAAGTTATGATTTTGATGTCCTTATCAAATTCATTAACGGTAAAATCATCTAAAGACTTAAAAACATCTAATCCATACAAACCTACTGATGAATCATCTGCAATATCGCTTGCATCACCTATCGGACCACAATTTACTTCATACATCATACGCATAGGTAAAAAACCGAAACTTAAAGGGAAAGGAAATCCATTAGGGTCATCCTTCGGAAAAATAGGAAACTTTTCAAGTGAATATCCTTTAATCGCCATGATGAATCCATCCCAAGCATAACCGTGATTATTTGTTCCGAATAAATCAAGACAATAGGCTTTGTAACTACCTACATAAATATAAAATCCATTGATATACATTCCCTTTCTAATAATGTATTCACCTGTCGGGTAAATTTGCCATATTGGAGTATCATTAGAAGGAGTAAGCCACCTAAAATAACTAAAAAGAGTAGGTGCTTGATATTTTCCAATATTGACTAATGTTCGTGAAAAAACTTCTAATTGACCCAAATTTTTCACATCTAAATTATAACTTACCGCCATAATGATACCTCATGTGAAATTGGGAGTCCATGTATATTTAGGTGTCGCAGGGAACAATTCTACGGGGTCAATGAAAGCATTGGCAACGAAATAATCAATATCCCATTCTGTGCCGGGTGGGATTTCAATATCAAACTCCGATTTGAAAGTCGGACCGTAACGAACCGATACAGGATATGGTGCGGCAGTTCCCGAAAGTCCGAGAGCAGGTCGCCCATCGGGGTCTTTGAAATAAGAAGTAGTCCCAATGCTAAAATTCACATAACCTGCGGGAACCCATTCGTTGCCCGTTCCGTAAATTCCGGGTGTGCTTCCAAAGTATTTAATAACAATAAATTCGGTTTCCTTAGTCCTTAACCTTGCTGAAATAGTCGCATTACCAATACCCGAATAGAAAATGCTTTGAGGCGATTCGCTCAACAATTCTAATCGTTTCGGGGGCAAGTTTCCAATGTCTTCAACAGACCATTCAAAACCCTGCCTCCGAATTGACATAGATATGGATTGTCGGTCTTATTATCTAAGCCTATTCAAGCCTCTTTGTAAAGAAGCACATAGGTTTTATTGTATTTGTTTTCAACAACGGTTTCGCCAAGATAAGAACCATCCAAATAGGCTACAATGTCTTTCAATGTAGTGCTTGAGGTATGTCCTCGCTTGTCTGCTCGCTTCATGTGAGTCCAATTTTGGTTAAGACTGTCGCCTTGAAATCCTTTCGTTTCGGGAACGATTTTCACCGTATGAAAAATCATCACTTCATCAGCCCCATAACCATTATCCCAATCATGGTAAATCTCCGCATTACCTATGTTTCCATGCGAAATAACGGCAACATGACCGTTGAGCATTTTGTAATAATTATCGCCTTCATAACGAACCATTGTGCCTAATGGATATGAATTCCATTTCTCATTACACCATTCGCCCTTCATCGTCTTGGTCTGCATGATTATACGCATGAGTCAATCATATTTAAACATACCGATAATGGGTTCAAGACCTTTTGAACAGAAGCGAATAAGGAAACAATAAGACTTCCCAAAGGAAATCAAATATCGCTATCCAATTCACCTTCATAATTCCAAGTCGTCAAGAATGCCGTCGTTATCGTCGTCATCGTCCATGAAATCATCGGAACCGTCGTTATCGTGGTCAAATTGTCCTGTTAGCGGGTTTCCATCGTTGGATTCCCACCAATCGGACAAACCATCATTGTCATCGTCCGTGTCGGTAGCGTCCCAAATGCCGTCATTGTCGTGGTCGTAGCGGTAAGAACCTGCGATTCCACCCACTTCATCCACGTCAAGAATGTTGTCGTTGTCGTCATCGGTATCAACGCCGTCGTTTAGACCGTCGTTGTCGTGGTCACGCATAGCAGAAGAACCGTTGTCGTAAAAGTCGTTGCGGTTGTCAATACCGTCGTTGTCAATATCCAAATCAACGTTGTCGGAAATACCGTCGTTATCATGGTCGTAAATGTTGGTGTTGGGGTCGCCATCATTGACCTCTAATTCGTCAAGGATGCCGTCACCATCGTCGTCGTCGTCTTC
>Ga0129345_1000254_pt1 | contig 19167 bp, 11 predicted proteins | sample CPBDNA_FD_94425 | JGI IMG/M metagenome (GOLD analysis project Ga0129345, IMG submission 94425) | Freshwater to marine salinity gradient microbial communities from Chesapeake Bay, USA - CPBay_Sum_20_0.8_DNA | ecosystem: Environmental > Aquatic > Marine > Coastal | place: USA: Chesapeake Bay...
GAAATAAAGACCTACATTGAAATAGGTGTCCTCTATGGAACCGCTATCATTTCTGGGTTGGGAACTGCTTGGTTAGCATTCAAGAGAAAAAAATGCAAAGAAAAATTGCAGAAAGAAAAAGAAATAACTTCAATATTTGATGACAAGAACAAGAATTTTCAAATATATGATCGTCTCATGTATCTAAGAATAAAGTCCTCCGCAGATAGAGCAAGAATATGTCAATTCCACAACGGCGGAAGTTTTCTTAGTGGCACACCCATGAAGAAATTCACATCAACACACGAAACCACCTCCAAGGGGGTTTCAAACGAATCGGAAAAATTGCAGAACTGTGTGACCACGGTCTTTCATGACAAGATCATGGCCGTCAAGGAAAACACACCAAAAATCAGGTTGGTTTCCGATTTGACCATAGAAAGTAAGAGTAAAAGTTTTTACAAGTCAACTGAAGTTGAAAAATTTGCTATTCTACCACTTCATAAAAATGACCTCATAGTTGGGTTCATGGAAGTTGAATGGAACGAAGGATCTGAAGTATCTTATCCTGATGATTTTGAGTCAATATTTACCTTGGTTAGAGCTCAAATAGAATTTGAACTAGGAAAGGAAGGATGACTCTTGGCTACAGAATATAAATATTCTGACTTGGATTTGGATTTCACGGCAAATCCAATAACAAAAGATATCTCTCTGAAATATGATGTAGAAGCTGTGAAGAGATCTCTTAGAAATTTAATTTTTACGAAGAAGAATGAAAGATTTTTTCGGCCTGATATTTCAGGAGGAATACACGATCTTCTTTTTGAAAATTTTGGTTCCATACAAACAGTCACAATTCGCAGCAGAATAGAAAATCTGATTCAGAATTATGAGCCAAGAGTAACAGAAGCAAAAATTGAATTATACGAAAAAAGAGAACAGAACGCACTACAAATCGACATCTATTTTAGAGTCCGCAACATTCCGGGTATGCAAGAACTCACTTTAGACCTTCAAAGAGTAAGATAACATGGCCATTTCAAATAAAGCAGCACAATCCATAGAAAGTTTAGATTTTGATACCATCAAAAGTGATCTGATAAAATACTTGACCTCACAAGAGGAATTTCAAGATTATAACTTTGAGGGGTCTGGATTTTCCGTGCTCTTGGATGTGTTGTCGTATAATACTCACCACATGGCATTTTATGCCAATATGCTTGCAAATGAATCATTTTTGGATAGTTGTGTTCTACGAAGTTCTGCTGTTTCTCTTGGAAAATCCGTAGGATATATTCCAAGAAGTAGAAGAGGTTCTGAAATAGTCGTAGATGTAAAAATGGTCAATAACAGTTCGGATGGTGTCGGATCTCTTAATCCTCTTTCCGAAGAAATTGTTTCTCGGGTAAAAAGTGGAAACTATTCAATATTAAAGAATGAAGTATTCACTACCACAAAGGGAGGAGAAACTCTTTATTTCTATTCTGTAAACAATGTGTTTTTTACATACGAAGGTGATGATACTGATGGCAATCCAGTGATATATGCAAGAAATGTTCTTCTCAGAGAAGGAAAATTGAATACAAAAACATTTGTAGTGAATAATCAATATGGTGAGGATCAAAGATTCATAATACCAGATTCTAATTTGGATGATCGTTCTGTCAGTGTCTTTGTTAGAAAATCCATTTCTGAGTCCGAGGGGTCTACTGAAAAGTGGTTTCCTTCAACCAGTATAATTGAAAATGGTCCCGCAACGAAAGTATTCTTCTTGCAAGAAGTATATGATGGATATTACGAAGTATATTTTGGTGATGGGATAATTGGACAACCAGTAGAACAAGGCAACATAATATTTGTAACTTATGCTAGTTGTTCTGGTGTAGATGGAAATAGTGCTGGAATAAGTGATTCTCCAAACACTCCTAATTTCACATACATTTCAAGTATCAATACTACTGAAGATACAGAATTACAAAATGTGCGCTTCAATGTTTCCGTGTTGAGAGATGAAAACGATAAAATTGTCACTTCATATGGTGGTCAAGAAAAAGAAACTAGAAGTTCCATAAAATTTTATGGTCCTCGTTTTTATGAAACCCAAGATAGAGCAGTAACAACCAATGACTACATTGCACTTTTCCAGAAACTATATTCTGGATCAATTCGTTCTATTCATGTTTGGGGTGGTGAAGAAAATGACCCTCCAGAATACGGAAAAGTTTTTGTGTCGGTGAGGCCCATAAATGGATTGTTTCTCAGTAATCAAGAAAAATTGTCACTGGAAAATAGCATATCCACAGAAAGAAATATGGTGTCCATAACACCACAAGTCGTCAATCCAGAATATCTGTATATTACACCATCTATAATTGTAAAATACGATCTTAGAAAGAGTTCTACAGATGTAAATGTTCTTTCCAAGCAAATAAATGATTATGTTCAAATTTTCGGATTGGAAAACCTTTCTTTGTTTGAGAAGAATTTCTTCTCTGGTCAGATGATACGAAACATTTTGGAGTTGGATGAATCAATAAGAAGCTGCACTGTAGCTGTAAATTTCAATAAACAGATAGTTCCCACTTTCAATACAAAAATATCATATTCAATAAATTTTGAAAATCCTCTTTCAGAAATATCTTCGGGAACTTATATTCAATCTGGATCGTTTCTTACATATGGAACAGGAACAAATGCTTTGAATCTACCAGCAGTAAGAGCATATTTCAAAGACAATGGAAAGGGAAAGATAAGTCTCTATAATAATTCAACCGATCAATTGATCAAAGATCAGTTCGGAACCGTCAACTACGATACAGGAAAGGTGATTTTAAACTCAGCAGAATTCTTATTGGAAAATGGATTGCAAAAATATGAAGTTCGTGTAAATGCGAAGCCAAGAGACAATGATGTATTCTCAAAGAAAAACACAATATTGGAAATGAACTATGATGAAGTAGACTTGACTCTAGTAGAATCATCGACGGTGAGAATATAATATGAGAGATAGGTTTAAATTACGAAGTTTTATACGAAACCAGTTTCCCGATTTTGTAAAAGAAGATCATGGAAAAGTTGTTGCTTTCATGGAAGCTTTTTATGCGTGGTTGGATAGCAATTCCACGAAAATAAGAAATATATCACAACTAAAAGATCTTTATGATATAGATGAAACACTTGACTTGTTTATCGAGGACTTCAAGAAGACATATTTAGCCAGTTTTCCAATTGATTTAGTGATAAATCCATTGACTGGAGAAAAACTTTCCCCCAAAAAAATAATAAAAAACATCAAAGATTTCTATAAAGCAAAAGGAACAAAAACTTCCTATAGTTTTATTTTTAGGTTATTATACAATGCAGACATTGAAATTTATTACCCAAAAAAGTTTATATTGAAACTTTCTGATGGTAGATTCCAGCAAAACAAAAAAATATTCCTAAAAACTTCTGTTCCAGCAAAAAGATTAAATCTTAGAGAAAAAACCATATGTCAAAGATCCAGTGAATTTGACAATGAAAGTGATTTGACAGCTAGAGGAAGAGTTATTTCCTCTATAACATACACCAAACAAAATTTTTATATTATTGAACTTGAACTTGAAGAAGTTTTTGGTTCTTTTGATGTTGATAAATCAATATTGGACATTGATAGTGGTGAAGTTTATGGTAAGACCTATTCTGTGCTTGCAGATATAGTGGTGAGTAATCAGGGGTATGGTTATAGAGTAAATCAGAATATAAACTTTGAATCTCTACTAGAAACAAGAAATAGTTATCTCCCTAAAGCAAGAATTTCAAGAGTGTCATCGGGTTCGGGTGAATCCCAAGGAAAGGTAATAGAAATACAAATAGACGATCCCGGACTGAACATAGATGAAACAAATTGCGGTATTGTTTCAGGAAATCCTATAGATCAGGGAGGTCTGACAGGAGGAACAGGTTTTGCAGCTTCACTGACATTTGGTGCGTTTTTTGATAAAAACGAATCCTATTTGAATGATCGAGGATTATTAAACTCCACGATGGTCTTTCAAGATAACTATAAGTATCAAGATTATTCGTATGTAATACGAAGTGACGTATCCTTTTCAAAATATGTGGATACCGTAAAAGGTCTTCTACACCCAAGCGGATTGCAGTTATTAGGGGAAACTGCAATAAACAAGTGTTTATTGGGAACACCCTCAACATTTTTAAATATTCCTCAGATAGAAGCAAAAAGAATAGGAAATTATCTTCCATATACTTTCTACACATATGACAATCTTTCAAACTGGTTCAATGGAGCTTGCTATGCCACTGGAACACATGATTCCCTTGTGATATGTGGTGTGGCTGGTTGTATAACAGGCAACCCGATAAGTTCAGGAACTACTTTCGCTAGTGCTCCAACTGGGGATTGCTTAACTGCGGATCTACCTTCGGATTTAAATCAATCTTATTGGATCACTTATCCACATCCAAATAACAAAATAGATCAAGGAGTTGTGAATATATATGTAAACCAACTTGATGATTTTTATGGACCTACAGATTCTGGTCAAGGCCAATCTTCTTCTGGATGGTCGGAATGGAATCTTTCTACACAAAATGGTGGAACTGCTGGTCCTCAAGAGGAGTGGTTAACAGAAATACTAAATAGTGTTGAAAATAAAAACTTTGCGGCACTTTTCATCAATACTGCTAGTGAATTTAGAAAAGTTCCAATATATGCGTTCTTGAATGATATTTCCTGCACTTATGATTGTAGGTATTCAAATAGTTGTATTGAACCTGATGCTAATCCTACACCTCCAGAAACATTCCCCGATGATTATAAGGAATATTTGAGTAAATTAACCACGGATACAAGTAGTGAAGAAATAGAAAGTATAGCCATTTAAATTTTCAAAGGTAAAACATGTCATCCTGCGTAACTATAACACAAAATTTTAAGAAAGAAGTAGTTGAATCATTTTTGGACTTCTTTAAAACAACCAATGAAGATAGTTGGTTTATTGCGATAGGCAATCCAATTCCTTGGTCTTTTGATAGGGAAATAGCAAATACAAAAACGGTATACAATAAATCTATCGTTGGAAATGATAGTATTGTTCCTGATAATCTGGACACTGAAAAAGAAAAATATGATTTTTATAAAGTGTGTACAGCGATGAAAAGAATACTAACCGATGATATTTCTTTTCTGATACCTAGAAATAAATGGGAACAAAATACTTTTTATTATCCATATAGAGACAATCGAGAAATTTTTACAGATGATGATTTAACAAATAGACCTTTTTACGTTTACAACGAAAATAATCGTTGCGTCTACAAGTGTATAGAAAACAGCTTTTTTGGTCCTTCAGCTGGTGCTTCTGCCTATGGTAGATCATTATATCCACCAACTGGAACAAACACAGATATAATTGATACTAATGATGGATATAAGTGGAAATTCATGTATCAATTGAGTAGTACAGATGAATTTAAATTTTCTGTTTCGGGAAGAAATGAACAGGAAACATACATTCCTGTCAAATATATTTCATATGACCCCACGGACTCAGAAGAAATAACACAAAAAGCAACCCAAGACGCTGCTGTAGATGGTTCCATAAGTTCAATATATGTAAAAGAAGATTATAGAAACGCATTCAAACTCGATACAGACAAATGTTTAATAAGTTCCGTGGAACCCATATATCCCAGAATAGATTATGCAGCTGGAATAACATCAATAGATATTGATTATTATGGTCTTAACACTTCAGTAAATTCAATAAAAGATTTGTTTGTTCATGTTATTGATGGAAGTGGCTCCGGTCAAGTTAGATTGATAAAAAGTAGCTCCAGAGAAAAAATAGATAATTCGTATTATTTGCGAGTTTCTATTGATGCTCTAGATGAAGGAATTTCAGGATTTAGCGGCGATAGTGGAAGTATGATAAACATCATTCCTTCAATAGATATTTTCGGTGATGGAGAAGCAAATGATCCCAGTTCAGCTTTGAATTCTTCTTTGGAAACTGCTTTAGCAATTCCTTTTTTCGATTCAGACAATTTTCTCCAAGGAACAGATTTACTAGATATTGGTAAAAATTATACATTCGGAAAGGCATCAATTTCCAAGGGATTAACTGCTATAAGCATAACAGAAAATCCAACCATACCATCTGACTTACTTCAAGTAAGTATGTCTCCTTTTGGTGGTCATGGCAGTAATGCTGTTTTAGAATTGGGTGCTTCCCGGCTAATAATCAAAACAAGTTTTGAAGGTAGTGAAAATGGAGAACTCAATTCTTCAAATGATTTTAGACAAATAGCAATAATCAAGAATCCAGATTTTACTGATACAACAGCAATCATAAGAACGGAGCAGGAAAACCTTGGTTCCACGATAAATGTTGGTGATACTGTCGAACTTTCTGGTTCGGGAATAACCGCGACCGGAGTAGTTGCTAACATATATGAATTTAATGGTGGAAATGAAGGTCGTGAATTTGTAGTGAAGGGTATTTCTGGAGATATAGGCAATTACACCACAATAGAAGGCGTTTCAATTGATTCTTACGATGGTATAGAATTTACCGAGTATGCTGGTCTGGAAAACAAGAATATAACTAGACTTATTGCCAATTCAACTGTCACTGGAATAACTTCCAGAGATATTGTGGTAGGAGCTGGAAACAAATCTTCTGGTATAGTTCCATCTTTAGCTTCTGGAAAAGTATTGGGGATAGAAAATAATACTGATGTTTTAGTTGAAAATGTCAGAGGAAAATTTAAATCTTCTGAACTTGTTTATGCTATTACACCTGGTGGCACAGGTTCTGGAAGTTTCACAATCAGTGATGTGCGGGAGTCAACTCCATCAACCTTTAAAAATGCATATAATATGACAACAAGACTAAATTTGGTTTCTGCTGAAAATTATTATTTCGAAGCAGATTCATTTGTATCAGATAATTTGGTTTATTCTTTCGAGACAAATACGATTAGTGTCCCTAAAAGTTCTTCAGAATTCAAATCAAATGCATTTGTTTTTGATTGGACACCACAACTAGTTGGATTGGGGCCTGCTGGAACCACCAACACTGGAGTTCTAGAGGTGGTTGGTGCGAAAAAGGGAACATTCTCAGTCGGTGATTACATTCTATATTATAAAGATAATATTGCTAGATATGCCACTATAAATAGTATAGTTCTACCAGAAATTCGTTATGGTTCTGGTGAAGTTCTCTATGTTCAAAACTTCACGGGAATAGAAAGATTTGGCGGAAACAACGAACAGATAAACTTGGTTCTAGGCCTGTAGGAGTAGAGAAAATATGCCTTCATATGACCCAACATTTTTCAACATAGATCCATATTACGACGATTTTTCCGAAGATAAAAAATTTCTTCGTATGCTTTTTAGGCCTGGGTTTGCTCTTCAAGCAAGAGAGCTCTCGCAAATACAAAGCATTCTCCAAAATCAGTTAGAAAGATTTGGTAACTTTGTTCTCGATGATGGTAGTATGGTTTTTGGTGGACAAGTCACTGAAATACCAGCAAAAGTCAATGCAATATCTGGTTTGTCTGGAGGAGGCGGAGTTGTTGTTGGGGAATTGGATGATAGCACTATTTCTTTGGAGAAGGATGGTGTTACATCTTATGCTAAGATAATTCACGGAATGAAGGATCCAGTCACCGATGAAGATGTGATTTACTATCAATATCTTTCCGGTGAATCGGTGACAGGTGATGTATCACTTCAAGGATTTTATGCTGGAGCAACATTTACCGCCAGTATTTCTGGTGACGTAAGTGATGGTCTAGTTATACATGTAGATGAAGGTATACGATACACCAATGGTTATTTTGTGACACACGATACACAAAAGATAGGTGTATATGAAGTAGATAATTCATCCGTAGAATATGAAACACCAAATAGTAGTGTTGGGTTCAATATAAAGAAGAGTATTGTAACTTCTCAGCAAGACATTTCATTGCGAGATCCAGCTTCTGGATCGTATAATTTCAACGCTCCAGGTTCAGATAGATTCAAAATAGAATTGGAGATTGCACAAAGAGGTTTGACCGCTTCCATAGATACGGCAGCGGCAGATCCGTTCGCAAGAACAGACTTCATAGAGTTTGCTAGAACCGTGGGGGGTAGTGTAGTAAAAAGAGAAAAATATCCAGATCTAGGCGAACTTGAAGAAACATTTGCAAGAAGAACATATGATGAATCTGGACATTATATTGTCGATCCATTTGAACTAAACATGATTCCAGGCCCAGCTGCGGACAATCTTTATTCTAAATTGGATAGTGGAAAAGCATACATTTTTGGGTATGAATTTGAAACACAGGGTTCGGTAAAACTAACTCATAATAGAGCAAGAACAACTCGTCCTGTTGGTAGTGATTTTGTGGAATATGGATATGACGTAGGCCCATATATTCTCGCAAGATTCACCAACATAGCAGATGGTGCGAGTGGATTGAACTTTTCAACACTCCCAACAATATATTTTGACTCTTTCACAGGAATAACTGGAGATACGAGTAGTTATGGAACAGTCGATGGAGTCAGATTTGTAGTTGATGCATTTGACACTGAAAATATTTTTGTTCCTGGTGCAACTCTTTACTTCGACACCGACGAAGCAACTTTAACTGGTGGTTCTTCTCCCGGCGCTTCTGCGGCAGTCACAGGAACAATAATAAGAGCTTTGGGACAAACTGGGTTCACAACTCTTGTCGAAGTTGGTCCTCCATATACATCAAGATCGGGTTGGACAGAAGGAACGACTGCTGCATTTGAAAACGCCCTGTTCTATGTCGCTGCTGGAGCATCTTTTGAAGATGGTTCGGATGTAAGAACATTCACTGGTTCCAATGTTTCATTCTTCAACACCACTTTATCGTTATCACTTACTGGTGGTCCTTTGACCAACAATATTGGTTCTGCAAAAATCAGAAGCATTCAAAGATTGGGTGGTTCAAGTCATAAGTTGTTCTTGGACGACATTTCATTCTCAGACAATAGACTTCTTTCAAATATAAGAAGAATTTTCATAGACGGAAATACAGGAAACCCCGCATTTTATCCAGATCAAATACCGACAACATTATACGCACAAGGAAGCAATTCCTTGGTCTACGAGACACCATACGGCGAAGTCGTGAAAGAATTTGATGATTGGGATTTCTTGGTAAATGTTGTAGTAGAGGTTTCTTTGAGTTATGGATCAGGAACCAAAACAATAAGCACTAGTGACATTGCAGATTTTCTTCAAATAGGTCCAAATATAGCTGAAGCAGATGTCTATACACCACTAGAAAATTCACAAATAGTAACACTATTCACTGAGGATGGTGTTCTCACTGGTGAATTGAGAATTGATGGTGGTGCTAATCCAGACACACTTAATTTCCAGAATGTAAAATTGAATGGAAATTCTTATAATGGAACCGCAAAATGTGTAGTTGCATGTCAAGTCAATGGTGGAACATATAGAAGTAAATCGCTCACATCTCAGAGTTCAGTAACATTGTCATTTACTGGACCAGATGAACAAGGATATTACTACAGTTACTTCCCCGATGGAAGTTCAAGTTATAGAACAGATGTTGCTTCATTGAGTGATGTTCCCGCTTCATTGACTGGTTATGTTTTAGACAATGGTCAAAGAGATACATACTATGATTTCAGTAAAATAAAGGTGGTTTCTGAAACTCTTCCATCTGGAAGTGTAACTGTAAATTACTATGAACATTCGAATGTAACGGATGGTCCATTTGTCGGAGGAACTGATGGTTCTTATGAGGACTATGAAAGTATTCCTTCATTCTACTCAAACTCGGGTAAGACAGTAGACCTTAGAAATTCTTTGGATTTCCGTCCTGTTCGTGTAGGAACTTTGAATGAGTTTTCTCTCACTGGTCCATATGTTAGACCATCTTACATATACGACAATTACGGAAGTGGCGCCAAATATTCCTATTATCTCCCAAGAATAGACAAGATAATTCTTACGAGAGATAAGAGTTTCCAAATAATAACTGGAGTCCCCAGCGAAACTCCTTCAATTCCAGAAGATAGTCCAAATGCGATGACTCTATACACGATTCATTTCAACCCATACACTTTCGATGAAAACGATGTCACGATAATTCAGGAAGACAATCGTAGATTCACAATGAGAGACATAGGAAACTTGGAAAGAAGAATCGAGAAGATAGAATACTATAGCACACTTTCTACCCTCGAACAAGATGCTAAGAGCACTCCTGTATATGATGACTTCGGGTTTGAAAGAAGTAAAAAGGCCTTTGTTGTAGACCAATTTACAGGATCTGAGGCTGCCGATGTTTCCAACAAGGACTTCTATTGTTCCTTCAACAAAGACACAAAAGAACTCAAACCAGCACAAACAATATCTGTTGTTGGAATTGAAGACTCTCCTTCTGTGGGAAACGGACTAACACAGAATAACAATATCTGCACTTTTGATTATACAACCGAGGAATTCATTTCAAACAAAAAATACAATAATCATAGATTTGTGAATTCCAATTCAATTGTTGATTTTAATGGATTCTTGCAACTAACACCACATGCAGATCCTTGGTTCTCCACAACAAAGAAACCAGCTCTCAAGACAAATAACGAAGGTGAAAACGATTCTTGGCTTTTGGGTAAGATTGGTTTTGAGATGAATGATAGTTTTTGGGAACACAACTGGTTCGGAAAATCATCTTCAATAAACAAGGTCACACCAAAGAAAACAACACTCAAAAGAAATACTGTAAGAAAACCAATTGGAACTTCAAAGATAACAAACTTTGCTCTTCCACAATCAAATCTTAAAGTGACTCCAGAGAGAGTGGTTGATAATACTCTTGTTCCCTATTGCAGACAGAAAACCATACAACTCAATGCTAGTGGATTGCTGCCAAACAAAGAACATTACATCTTCTTCGAAGATACCCAAGTTGCAACAGTAACAACCGATGCTTATGGTGATGTTACTCAAAACATAACTATCACCGGAGACACCCATTCTGTAGGTAAGAAACTGATAAGTATCATGGACACCAATAGTGGTGACATTACACAATCAACCAGTTCGGCACAAAACCTGTATTTGGTGTCTGGTATGTCGAAGGATACTGATTCATTGGGGTATACGAGACAATTATATACAAGAAAAGAAGCTTCAAATTCACCGAATATATCCAACGATCCATTGACGAGAGATTTTCAGAGAAAAAATTCCAAGTCTACAAGAGCAAAAGACAATATTGCCCAGTTGTTCAGTGTTTCTCCAGACAAGTATCCTTCAGGACTATTTTTGAAGAAAATTGATGTTTACTTCCACTCACTCCCTGTAAATGATTTTGACAAGAATATTCCAATAAGAATACTTCTGAAACCAGTTGTAAATGGATACCCAAGCACATCGAAAGTCATTGGAACAGCTTACAAATATAATATTATGTTGGACAGTGATGGAAAAACCACTTTTGAATTGTCAAATCCAACATTCATTCCCGCTGGTGACTATGCCATTGAACTTGAAACAAATTCTTCAGATTATGCAGTAAAAACATATAATCTTCCTTCTCTTACAAATCCTTCTGATTCCGAAGAAAGAGAAAATGTCGTAGATATAAACTTTGGCAGTCTTCTTCTTCCGAAGAATATTGGAAGATTCCGTAAAGTTTCAAATGAGATAATGGCAATAACTCTTCACAAATGCGTGTTTGAATCGTCCAGTTCTTCAATAAGTTATTCAAGTTCTCCAGATGCTTCAAATTCATCCTCAATGAAGTCAAATATTCAAGGTTCCTTCATTGATCCGAGGTATTGTGAAATAAGTTATGGAGGAGCAACATACACACCAAACACCAATGAAAGTATAAAAAATTCTACCTCTGGAACAATTATAGATATCAATCTTAGTTTTATAAACTCGGATGTGTCTCCTGCTATTGACCTAGAGACAACAAACTTTGTAATTTCTTCGAATGTGGTGAGTTCGTCTGTTTCACCAAACGAAAATAAATTTGAAGATGCAAATGATGTAGAATCCGAATCCGATACTGGATATAGAAACAAGACATATTCTAGATATGTGACAAAGACAATAAAAACTCTTCAGTCTGCAAACAATGTTCATGTTTTGTTTGACAAATATCAACCCGCAGGAACAAATATCAGAGTTTATCTCAAGAGATTGACTTCCAATGCTCTTACAAAATTCGAGAATCAAAATTATATAGAAATTACTCCAGTTTCTCAAAATACAACCGCAAATATTTCTGAAAGAACCGGAGATTATATACCTGCTGAATATAAGAGTATCAACGATTTGGAAGATTTCAACACTTTCGCAATAAAAATAGTATTTACATCGAATAGTAAACAAATAGTTCCTTCCATCAAGAACCTCAAGGTCGTCGCAGTATGAAAATAACACCAATAAAAGACAACCAAAATCTTTTGAGGGATTTGGACTCAAATGCAGTTCTCTTCAAGACTACTGACGATTCAGCAGAAAGAAGAAGTTCATTTCTGCGTCAACAAAGGGAAGACATAAATAATCTAAAGAAAGAACTTTCGGAGATGAAGGAAATAATGAACAATGTTCTTGAAATCATAAAGAAGGAAAAATCTGAATGAGTTGCAACAACATAACAACCCTTCTTCTCTCAGATACTTTCAATACATGGTTTGAGAGAACAAACGAAACTATTTCAGCTCTCAATGCTTTTGAAATAAAAGGATTGAGTGCGAATGATGGAACGGATTTCAAAGGCCTCAAACTTATCGACCAAGGAAGTTGTCTATACAACTTGAATCTTAGCACGGGCCCATTTGTAGGATTCTACACAACATCGGGCGAAAATGGAATTTATGGAACGGGAGATGCTTCTTCCCCATACAATCTCACATTGATTGCAAGTGGCCCAACAATGGACGCAGCTGATGTGACAGCTGACGATCAAGTTTTGGTAAGCGATACCAACGATGACGGAAGATTCAAATTAGCTCCGGTAACTTCATTCATCACCAACATTGTCGGAGGAAATAATATTTCGATTGTCTTTGCAAACAATACATATACTATAAGTTATGTTGAACTATCTTTCTCTCCGTCATTCTCAATCAGCGGCATTACAGCCTCTTCGTCTTCTGTATATGAGATAACCGAAACTCCAGAACTTAGAAATAATGAAGGAATTACATTTAATTTATCGAATGGTGGGAATGGTTCTGATGATGTTCATTTTGCTAGTGGAACTATAGCTCTTACCCAAACTTCTAGAGTGGATGGTTTTGATGGAACTTTAACATTTTTAGACGGAGACTCAACAACATCAGATAGTTCTGTTTCCATACCATACGGTGCAACATCATGGTTCAATGAAAGTAATACGATAATTTCTTTTGTGGGAACATTTGTTCCCCAAAGCCAATCTGAAGGTGGAACAATTTACTCTGGTGGAAATGCAACTGTCACTAGAACAATTTATTTTGGTTGGAGATTTGGAGGATGCCATTCCACGACAGAATATGATAATGCAGACACTTTTTCTGCTAGTCTTTCTGGTTCATTGGATCAAATGGAAGTATCAAACACTTCAACAAAACCTTGGGATGCTATCTATCCCAGTAGCAATATATACAGAACACCAAGCACAGAAAGGTTTTTTGATATAAATGTTCTATCAAATCAAAGTTATATATATTTTGTTCACACAGATAGTGATAGTGGGGATGGTTATGGATGGGAACCAGAACTTCTTCAGGAAAATGGTTCACCTGTAAATGATGGTCTTACTTCAATAGGGTTTACTCAAATAACCCTTGATGGAAGAACAAACAAGTATCAAGTTTGGCGTTCTGGCGAAAAATATAATACTGGCCTCAAAAAGTTTGGAATTAGGTAAAAATAGGATAACAAATGTCTGACTTACAAGAACCAACACCAAATATTTCCTCTCTTTCAGTCTTGTATCCTGAAGGAAATTTTCCTTCCCACATAGACATCTTTGGAAAGGGTGGGTTCATAGCACTTAATGACGCTATTGGTGGAAGTGGTTACAGCGAATTCATCAATGAAAGAGTGACATTGGAAAGACGTAAACCAGGTATGTTGGTTTACATCAATTCAGATAATACTTATCATAAGTGCGCTACTGCCGGTAGTTCCGAATCAACTGGAGAGTGGGATAGACAATATTTTTCTGGAAGATATTTTTATGGAGCATCTGCACCAACGGCATCTGATGTTGTTATGGGTGAAAAATGGTTCAACACCGACGTTGGATCGGAATTCACATACTTACCAATAGACGAAAACCAAAACACTTTCTTTTGGGTTGATATTGACCATTTAGGTCAAGGTGAAAGTGGTGATATTGGAATAGATTTATTGGTGAATGGTGTAAGTTTTGCTACTGATTCTCCAACACTGAATATAACAGGAAGTTCTCCTATAAATGTAGCTTCAGAGGGAGGTAACGGATATAGAATATCACTTACGGATAATTTTGTAAATACCTCTGGTGATAACATGACCGGAACACTCACTGGAACCGATGCTTCGTTTGATTCAATCACTGCATCAAATGGTTTCATTGGAACACTCACTGGAAATAATATAAGATACACCAACGCAGAATTTGGAACCGAGTCTCTAATAATCCAAGGTTCATCTGCGACATTCACTGATATGAGTGTGATGATAACGGGTGATTCTACGTTTGACATCAATGATATGTCAATCGGAACCACTTTTGACGCAGGAAATGGTCAAAATCTAAATGTCTATAGAATTTTTGCTCAAGATGGTGTTGCTTTGGGTGGAAATGATATATCAAAGAATAATTGGTTGGGAAACAACGTATTTTTAGCTCCCAGCGATGACCACTCAGTTTTGATAGGTCTTCCACTAAGTAGAGACGCTAGTAACCACGAAAAATTAACTGTGACTGGTGGAATTGTCACAAAGAGAATTTTTGCGACCGGATCACTTTATCCAGGATTGACTTCTCTGAGTGACGGGAAAGCATTCAACACTTTAGCTTACTCACTCGCTGCTGGAATAACTACCGTGGATGGTTATGAAACTCCCCTGTTTTCAGTTCAAGAAAGACAGCCCGGTGGGGGGTGGGTCAATGCTCCGAAAATTCGTCGGGTTTGGCCAACAGGCGAAAGAAATTCAACGTCAAGAACCGATCCAGTTTTTGAAAATGATGAGTATGTCACCAAGAGTTATGTTGATACTTATACTTCGGGCTCTGAAGCTTCCGGCACCGGAAGTTATAGTGTATATAATTGTTTCCCATATGGAGATGGAAATGATTCTTGCCTTTGTGATACTGGTGATTGTGCTGGTTATACCTATGATTGGTATCTTTATCGCTACATTGTTGGTGAAATAGAGGGTAAAAAAGTTTTGAGGGTTATATATATAATTGATCCCATTAAAAATGACTGGTTGAGGCTCGGAGCCCTCACTATTTCACAGCAATTGAGTGTTTTGGCAGGTAGCAGTAATTTTGCATTGAAAACAATCACCACTAGCACACGGGACAAAAGACCTATAGGGCAAAACCCATATTACAGCTCTTATTACGGACTTGGGTTCGGCGAGGCAGTGCTTGTGTATTCACATAACTTTCAAGGTGATGAAATTCGCTACGTTATAGAGAATGATGATATCAGATTTTTCTTTAAGAGCCCCGTTGGCTGGAACCCCGGGGCGCCGCCGCATCCAGATAATGATAATAAAGAACGAATCATTGAAATGACATTCATACAAGAATAAAAAACCGGAGAATAAAAAAATGGCATCTTTAACGGGAAGTATTTATTATAATATTGTTACGAATCAAATATATGATGAAGCTTTTGGTCCTATTATAACTACAGATGATTTTGTTCAAATAGATAGAAATGAGTATAATACCATACTTACCGAAGTAATTTCTTCCAGTGGAGACAAAGGAATTACTTTTGATGCTGGAACTTCGGGTCTTACAACCTTTGAAAAAAGTTACACATTTGAAACTCCTGGACAAACAGCTTCTATAAAAGCATTTTACAATATTATTACTGGAGATTTATTTAGAAATGTAGCTTTTTCTTATAGTTATCCCTCAATAGAAAATGCTATTTCATACTACAACTCCGGTGTCACTGCTTGGAGAAATGAAGCTATAGCTTTCAATACATGGAGAGACAACACGGAAACTCTGATGTATGACAACATATTCAGTTTTACTGCTGATGGAATCACTCTTCCCGATCTTGCTGGGTTTACTGGCCAAACGGGATATTTTGATGTTGGAATCACCGCCTCTAGACCAAATTTATTTAGCTAAGGACTAAAACATGCCTCTTACTTTTCCTTCAAATCCCACAAATGGTCAAACAGCTTCTTATGTATTCACAGATACAAATGGAGTTGAAATCAAAAGACTTTGGACTTTTGATAGTGGTGCATCATCGTGGGTCGCGACTCCTTCCAATTTAGCAGTTGGTGGAAATGGAGCTCCTGGGGCTGACGGAGCTACTGGAATAGTAGGTGAAATTACAGCAGGCGGAGTAGGAATGTTCAATGCTCAAAGATTGTCATTCTTTTCATCAGACTCTAGTGTTGATGTTCTAGGTATTACCAGTGATTCGGGAATAACCATAGATATTTCAGGTGGTGGTGCAAATCCTCAAGGTCCAGACACATCAATACAATTCAAGGATTCCACTTCTTTATCTGGCATCAGCGAAGCAACTATCGTATCCGATCCTTCTGTTTTGAATCCAAGAGGATTCAGTGGAAACTTCGTATATTACACTGAAAGTCCAAGTGGAGATTCAGCTACTTATTCCACAGATACAATTTTTAATATTCCTTTTGGAACTAGAAATATTATAACTTTGGATAATATTGCATTGGGAGAAGGTCAGACATTGACATTCTCTGGCTTAGACTCATCAAAAACTGGAGCTAGTTTAACTCTAATTATTGGTCATACTGGAACATCTGGTTCAACCATAGTATTTCCCAGTGATATGGGTATATATTGGTCAGATGGTGGTCCATTCGGGGTAACAACTGGAGGAGACGCAAAAATCTATCCAACATCAAACAAGAAAATAGATGTCCTTTATTTCTTCTCCGATGGAAATTATCTTTTTGGGAACCTGATGAATTCATTTAAACAAAGTAGGTGATATTTTATGTTTTTTGGAAATTCTAGAATAACTTTACATAGAACAAACAACTGCGAAAGATTTGGATTAACAGATAAAAATTTTGTAGTTACCATATCAAACGGATATGCTAAAGATGATGTTTTGTTAGCATATCTCACAGAATGTCCAAGTTCTTTTCAATGGCTAACATCACTGGAAGGAATTTATTATTGTGCAGAAGAAGCTTTTTGTGAAACTGGTTTGACAGGGATTCAGATTGGGGAAGCAAATCCATGTGCAGATGTTTGGTCGGAATCTTTAAGTGGAAATGCTGTTGTAATAGAAAATAGTTATGTTTATGTTGATCCACAAACAATACCAGGACCATTTTGCACAAATTTCGGAACCACAAATCCTATCATAGATTGTGGTTGCCCGACCGATTTTACAACAGACGATTCCGACTCGATATTTTTGGGAGATTGTTTTAAAAGTTATCCAATAGAAACTCTAGGTCTTCAACTTACAAGTGAAATTGAACCCTGTAAATTTTTATTTGCTTCTACTCCCAGAGAAGACTTGTCTGATATCGTTGCTTATGGAAACGTAGCAGTTGGAGCAGATTTTCCAACAGTAGTAAACGTATTCTACAAAACTTTTGAAAATGGCTCTGAAATATGCAATGTTGTTTCCTTTTCCAATCAAAACGGAATATGCTTACCGACAACAAATTGTTGGCCTCCCCAACAAGGAGTGCCTGTAGTAAATCCATGCACAGGTCAAATAACAGATAGTTGCAGTCTTTGTCAAGAACTGCAAAATATCCCCGAAGAAGAAAGAGAGGAATGTGCTAGAGGATTCATATTCAATGGTGATATATGTAGCTTTGAAAATACTCGAATTGTGAATAGCAACTGCGGGTGTTATAACGATGAAACATGTTTTGGTCTTTCCTCTGGAGAAACGGCAACCAATTGTTTCTTTTCTCCAGGAATAACTTCTACAGAACCATGCGTAAATGGTTCTTGGAATGGACAAACTTGCACAGATGGATACAATGATGTATGTGGTTCTGAAGAATGTGTTGACAGAATATGCAAGGAAATGGACTGGTTCATAGCAAACTACGGAGCTTCCAGTGATAGTTTTGCCGGTTATTCAAACTTTGGTTATGATTATAATTATGAAGATGATTGGTTTGTTTCATGTGGACAAACTTCCGTGAACACTTTTTTCGATGGAACACCAGGAACAACCTCTTTTGGAAATACTGTAGAACGAAGAAGATGGGATAGAGTTGTTGGAATGCTTCATCATTTGGTGAATAATGATATAAATGATGGATCTGGAACTACAACAGTTCCATTTGAATCTGAATCATGTAGAATCTTTTATCCAACTCAAGTTTGTTGTGCAGCTGAAGTCAAAGGATACAAAGATATTTCATGTCCAATCTGTTCCCTCACTGGTTTTGATTCTTCCTTTTCATATGGTTCTGATGTTTGCTGTTGCAGTGAAAATACCGTTCCAATAATCATGGGAATTGCTGGTTATACAGGTTTTGATGAAGCCATAAACCCAGGAACTAGTTTTGGATTACCTCCCACATCATCTTGATAAACATCATATTTTTCTTTTTGGAGATAATTTTTAGAATATAAATAAGTTTTGACAACCGACTTTATTATGGAGAAAAACATGCCGACAGATGTTCAGAATTCATTGATTGAAAAATCAACAACCAAACCAACGATCATCACTCCAGAAATGTTGAGTGAATCCAACCCACAACCAAAAACAGATGTTCCCCAAGGAGCAAATCCTCTTCCGAAACCAACGGGAGAAAAGAAGACGATTACTCTTTGCATGATTGTAAAGAACGAATCGAAGGTCATCGAAAGATGTCTAGCATCGGTTCTTCCAGTCATTGACCATTGGGTGATTGTTGACACCGGATCTACGGATGGAACTCAAGAGAAGATTCGAGAGTTCTTCAACAA
>Ga0129345_1000261_pt1 | contig 18900 bp, 27 predicted proteins | sample CPBDNA_FD_94425 | JGI IMG/M metagenome (GOLD analysis project Ga0129345, IMG submission 94425) | Freshwater to marine salinity gradient microbial communities from Chesapeake Bay, USA - CPBay_Sum_20_0.8_DNA | ecosystem: Environmental > Aquatic > Marine > Coastal | place: USA: Chesapeake Bay...
GGTTGATTTGTTACGGAATAAGAGCTACCAAAGTAGCCCTATTCCGTTAGTGTAACTCATTGTTACGGTTTGCGTTGGATCATACATGAGAATGTAATTTGCAGTACTATCCTCTATATAGTAGTTTCCGTGCGTTGTTTTGATGCTCCAGAATCCTACTGGAGCAGCAAATGGGTATATCCCTTCAATCTCGGTCTCATCGATGACTACGATATGGTCTTCGTATTGTACGACGAATGCGAAGAAGATAACTAGCGTCATTCCGATAAGTGACGCCCAGATTTTAAAATCTGACATAATTTACTATTTAGTGTTAACAATATTTTGATGGGGTACACATACCCAAAATTGTGAAAGGGTGGGGGTGATTTTAATATAACCCTCTCTCCCGTTATCACTAAAAAATTTTAAAAAAAATTTTAAAAAAAATTTTTACAAAAAGAAACCCCTAGATTTCTCTAAGGGTCGGATGTAGAATACTGTTCTACACGGGGTACTTTAATTTGTGCTAAGGGGGTTTCTCTTTAAAACTCTTCCCCCAATGTTCGTTAGCACACTACTCTTAGAGTAGTACCTTCCGAGCTTTGCTCAAAAGCTTGACAAAGGTACTAAAAATTTTTGACATGACAAAGAGAATTTGGATATTTTTAATATTTTACGTAATGTGCTAATATATGTTATTGTCTATTTGAGTCAAAACAACACTAAATCCTTTTTTAGTCTGTCCTCCCAAAGTTGCTAATTGTCTAACTCGTTCTCTACTCACTCCTATTAATTTAGCGCATGCAGACTGGGACTTGAAAGATTTTATTTTAACACCTTCTTTGTAAACAGTGTAAACGTTTACAAAATTAGTTTTGTATATAGTATAATTGGAATAAGGTTTCCAACTTTGAATTTTGTCTATATTATTTTCATAAAACTCTACTGTTACACATCTGTATTGTCTATTTGGACCTTTAATAATTTGACCATTATTACAATTTCTTAATTCTAATCTAGTTCTATTTAAAAATTCACGGGCTTCTAGTAATGACTCAAAGGTTTCTAATATCTCTCCTTTTAGATTTAGTAAATAAACTGGAATTCTTTGCACCTCACTGCCTCCTTTACCCGCTATTTTAGTTTGGTTATATAGTATATTAAAGTCATGCTGATTAATATAAAACTGCTCCCTCTCAAAAAGAACGTCTTTTAAACATGTTTCTACAACTTTACTAATAAAATTTTCTTTACCATATTTATTATAAGCTGCTTGTAAGTGTGAATTACTATGTTTGTTATTTTTAAGATTTCTAAAATGATTTCTAATTCTGTTATGGGTATTATTTGAACTACCTATGTAACATTTATTATTAACTAAGTTTATTATTTTATATATACCACTTTTCATTACAACATTGTATTAATAGTACAAAATTAACATAAATAATTGACATATGCAAGTTTTTATAAACTTTTTTAAAATATTTTGCCACAAATTATAGCTAATAATTAACTTTACTAGGAATATGTAAAAAAATAAGTTAGAAATAATTTGTGTAATTCAATTATTTATATTATCTTTGCATTATAATTTAAAAACAATATATGCAAAACGAAGATTTTAATTTTTTAAGTTTGTATAACAGACCAGATCAAAAAGGAATAACACTACTTGAATATGTAAAACACGAAGAAGAAAGCACAAGTATGTTTTCATTATTTAGTGTGTTGTGGAATACAGAGATTTTTATTTTAACACTATTAGGAATTAATTTTATATTTTATAAGTAATGGAAGGACAAGAAAGCAGAGAAGTAGTTTATGACAGTTATGTTAATGAGGAAGAAAAGAATATGGCTGAAAGTATTAAAAAGAATCTTAATCCTGTATCTACAGATACGATGGAGGAACAAGAATTAGATACAGTTGAAAATATTTTAACTGAAGAAACTAAGACTGAGTTATGTGTAAAACTAACAAAGGATCAAATTCAAATGTTAGAATCTTTTAGTTCGATTTTAAATACAGAAGAAAACGGTACTTTTTATTTTATTCCTTTAGTATTCCAAAGAAAGAAAGAATTAGAAGAAGATGTATTTCAAGTACATCAGTTAGAAAATATTTCAATAAGAAAGTGACAAGTATGGAAACGGAATCAATGTTAAATAGATTGCTATTAAAGATTTCCAATAGTGAAGAAGAATACGGTGTAATTGTTAAAAAACGTATTAGCAACGGACAAGCAGTTGCACAGTTAAGTATTGTTTGTAATAATCAAATAGAAATAAAATCTATTTATAAAACAATGGTAACTGATAAAAGCATGGAAAAAGCAGTTAAAGATGCTTATGCTAAAGCACTAGAATATGTTTTTAAAGTAGGTTTATATACTATAAGAGAAGTTAAATTTGTATGATTAGAGCGGAGAAAGTAGATATTAATAAATACGAAGGTTTGTTTGTGTTTTCTAAACAAATTAGTAAACTACCAATTACAAACGAACAGCAATCTAGATATCAAATAGGTTGGAGTAGAGCAGATATAGATAAATTTATTAATGATTGTGGACGTGAAGCAATGCAGCTTATTAAAGTAGGTGTAATTGAAACTGATGAAGTTAGTTATTATAGTTATATTTATGTTCCACAAAACAAACTTATTTTGATTTATGAAGTTAATTAAAATTGTTGATGGGGCATACGTTATCACTAACGTACCTATATCACAAGGTAGGACAGCTAGAGTATATTTAAATGAAACAGAATTAAAACAATTAAAAAACGAAATAAATAATGCCACAAAATCACGATAACGAACCAGTTTACTATTGTAATTCTTGTCTATCATTGCATATATTAATTCATAATAATGAAGATTTATGTGGCAATTGTGGCTCGGTTAATTTTACATCTTGCGTTCCTTTTGATAAATATTTAGAAATATATGAGAAGCATTCAGAAATTAAGTCCTAGGAAGTTTAAAAATGTAGATGATGCGTTAAAATCTGTTATTACATTTGATAAAAAATTTAATAAACTAAACACACGTCAGAAATTAAAATATGAAAGTGTGATTTTAATAGGAGACGAAACCGAGTTAGAAATAGAGATATATGAAGTATGATTTAATAAAAAATGAACGCTTAGTAGGAGAAACTTATGAGGAGTATCGCAAACGCAGGAAGATAGTGCAAATGATTATTAAAAATTATTTAAAAGGAAAAAATGCAGAATTCAGAAAAGAGAGTACCGAAGAATCCAGTAAAGTTTAAAGTTACATTAACTCAGGAACAAAAAGAAGCTAAATCTGTATTATTAAATAATAAGATAACTGTATTATCAGGAATTGCAGGTACATCTAAAACATTTCTAGCTGTACAAACAGCGTTAGATCAATTCTTTAAAAGAAATGTCAATAGGATTACTATTATGAGACCTACAGTAGCTACTGAAGATTTGGGACATTTACCAGGTTCTGTAGATGAAAAAATGGCAATGTGGATGATTCCAATTGTTGAGAATATGTATTTAATGTACAATAAACAGAACATTGATAAAATGATTTCGGAAGGTAGTATTAGAATGCTTCCTTTACAGTTTACTCAAGGTATTACTTTTGTAAATGAATTTGTGATTTTAGATGAAGCTCAAAATGCCACTGTAGAACAAACAGCTATGGTGTTAACTAGGCTAGGAGAAGGATCTACTGTAGTTTTAACAGGAGACCCTAAACAAATCCAATTAAAACAAGCTAACAAAAGTGGATTACAGAAGTTAATTAATTTAACAGATACTATTGATAAGTTAGCGTATGTTGAGTTAGTAAATAACCATCGTGATCCAATTGTTGAACAAATTGTAAAATATTATGTATGAACATAACAGAAGAAAGTGAGAATATAAATTTATTTTTAAATGGAAACAGTAGTAAAAAGTATAAGAATACCAAGCACTCAAGCAAAAATATTCAAACAGTACTTGACTATAACAAAACCTCTAAACGGCCTAAGACCTCAAGAGATTGATGTAGTATCGTTATTATTGTTTTATTACATGCAAGAAAAAGATAATTTTAAAAGAGAAGAAGATTGTTGGAAAAAAGTATTTTCGTACGAAGTAAAGTTAGAAATTAAAGAAAAGTTAAACATTAAAGATTACACTTTACAAAATATTCTATCTGCTCTGAGAAAGAAACAAGTAATAATTAAGAATAAAATAACTGATTATTATATTCCAAAAATTACGGAAGATACTAAAAATTTTCAAGTTATTTTTGATTTTGCTTTGCATGAATAAAGACAATAAATTATTAGTACATAAAGTAGCTTTAGAAATGGGGCTACCTGACGAAGTAGTTAAAGAGATTGTGGAAAGTCCTTTTTCATTTATGAGAAAAGAAATTCCACAAATGGTAGAAAATAAAGATTTTAAAAATTTCAGAGTAATTAACTTAGGAATTTTTTACACAACAGAGTATATATTAAATGAAATAAAAAATGCAAATAAACAATGAGTTTGAATTAAAAGAAATTGTTTATCACCAAGTATCAAAATTTGGAGATGAATTAATGAAAGGAGTGGTAATCCAATTAATTGTAAGTGGACCTGAAGCAGTAGAATACAAAGTAGCATGGGAATCACAACAAGAAGGAATACATTCTCCTGCAGAATTATTAAGTAATGAAGATTATCAATTAAACAAATTAATGTAATGGCGTACAAAAGCGTAGAAGAATTAAATTCAATGGGTACAGATGGTGTAGCTCGTGAAAAACTAATTTTAGAAGAAAAAAAGATTAAGAAATCTTTAGAAGAACTAGATAAAACTAAAGATGTAGAAATCATGTATGAAGATGAGATAGATTCTTATCCAGTACCAAATGGACGAACTGTGTTTAATGGTATATTAACAACTACAGTTCGATCAGGTACACGTCCTAGTAATAACACTAAAATTGTAGGCACACGTAATATTCTAGAAACTCAAAAAGTTTTAAAAGTAGGTCCTAGTGTAACAGGAGTAGAAGTAGGAGATATTATTCTAATTAATGTAGAACAATGGCAACTACGTAATTTAAATGCACCTGTTTTACTTTTAGATGTAGAAGATAAAAAATACGAATACTTAGTACTAACTGATAGAGATATTAAGTACATAATGTAATGAATTTATTTGAATACAAAGATTATAAATTGGTTTTTGCGCCACAAACGTTGGCGCTTAAACCTTTTGCTACGTTGTGGAAACGTGATAAGAATAAAAGTAAAAAAACTGCAATTGCTGAATTATCGTTTATTTACTTCTACGTGGATCCAAGAAGTGATTTTTCTGATATTATAGATGATGAAGAAAGAAGATTTGAAATTGTTAAAAATTTAGATCTACATGAAGACTGGAAACCCGATGCTAAAGTATTAGATGCATTAGAGTTTTATAAGGAAAGATCAGAAACTGTTACGTCAAAGCTGTTAAAAAATATTATTATTGGAGTAGATAATATAGGAAACACGTTTAAAAATATCGATCCTAATGCTGTAGACGAAAAAGGTAAACCTATTTACAATATTGCGCAACTTGTTACAGCTGCAAAGTCTATTCCTGATTTAGTAACAGCGTTAAAGATAGCTCAAGAAGAAGTTAAAAAAGAATTAAAAAAAGAATCAAGAGCTAAAGGCTCTGTTGAAAAAGCAGCATTTGAAGATGGTTTTTAATAGTTTACAATCTAGTATAGATTCAGATATTGTACAAACACTGTCAGATGAAGAGAAAGCAGAATTAATTTCTATTTTAACTTCTTCAGTGTTTATACAAAATTTAATTTCACCTCATCGTAAAAAAGTTAAGGATTTACCAAAAGATGACACAGGTAAAATAAAAGTTAATGTCGTTAATCCACATATTTTAGAAAATATGGATTACTTTAGACAAGCTGCTATTCATTTTGAACAACATGGTGTTTATACTTTTTTACATCCTAATACACATCCACACAGTGAATATGCTAAATTTTGGCGAGAAGAAAGAAGACGTTGTTTAGAAGGTTTAGTCAGAGAGGATGGAGAGTGGATTCCTGGAGATTTATATTGGTATTGGAACTATAATCCTATTCCTAAAGTGTTAGTTAGAAAAGGTAAAAGAGCAGATAGAGTAGTAGGACTTCCAAATGTATATGATGGAGATTATTTATTTTTTCATTATTGTGAACAAGCTAGAGATGCTGGTGCGCACGGTAGTACGTTAAAATCTCGAGGTAAAGGATTCTCTTTAAAAAATGGTGGAAGTATTGCTAAGCGTTTAATTTTAGGAGATAGTATCGAAGCAGCTCGTTTAATTAAAGCTTATGCTATTGCTAACGAACGAGAGTATCTAACAAAAGACGGTGTGCTTAATAAATTTATGGATGTCGTAGATTTTGTGGCTAACAATACTCCATGGCCTAGACTTAAGTTAAAAGATTCATGGAATGAGATGCACTGGCAAATGGGTTATAAAGATCCTGAAACTGATACTAGAAAAGGCTCTTTAAATGAAGTATTTGGGGTAACTTTAAAGAATGATGCTAACCGTGCACGTGGTAAAAGGGGGTCATATATTTACTGGGAAGAAATGGGTAAATTTGCTAACTTTTTATCAGCATGGCAAATTGCTAGGCCATCAGTAGAAGCAGATGGAATAGCATTTGGTTTTATGTTAGCAGCTGGTACAGGAGGTTCAGACGATGCTGATTTTTATGGAGCTAATGAAATATTTTATAATCCTAGAGGTTACAATGTACATGCATTACCAAACGTGTTTGATAAAAATGCTAGAGTAGGTTCAGAATGTGCTTTCTTTTTTGCAGATTACTTAAACAAGGAAGGATTTTACGATAATAATGGTAATTCAGATATTGTAGGAGGACTAGTTGAAACTGTACATAAAAGATTTCTTGTAAAATATAATACGTCAGATCCCAATGCTATAATCCAATTAAAAGCAGAGCATCCTGTCTATCCTCAAGAAGCAATTATGCGTAAAGAGGGGAGCATATTTCCTGTGTTTGATATTAAGGAAAGATTAGCAGAAATTAAAGTAGATGTAGCTCATTTTGTAGCAGGACACCGTGTTGGTAAATTATATTATAAAGATGGGGCAATAAGTTGGAAACAAGATAATGTTGTACCTATTCGTCAGTTTCCTACTCCTAGAGATTTAGACACAACAGGCGGTATAGAAATTTTTGCACCACCTGTTAAAAATCCTAGTGGGGATATTCCTCGATTTAGATATATTATGGGAGTAGACCCGTATGATGCAGATGCAGGGACTTCATTAGGTTCTGCTTTTGTGTTTGATACTTTTACTGAGCAAATTGTAGCAGAGTATTCTGCACGTCCCAGATTTGCAAATGATTTTTATGAAAACTGTTTAAGACTAGCAGAGTATTATAATGCAATAATTAATTATGAAAATAACATTAAAGGATTTTATACTTATTTTCATCATAAGAATAAATTGTACATGCTTGCAGATAGTCCTCAAATTTTAACAGACCATGGATATTCAAAAGGAGGGACTTATGGTAATAACTCTAAAGGTACTCGAGCTACAGAAGCAGTTAATGCATACGCGCGTAGATTGCAAAAAGACTGGATGTTATCTATGGCTTCTGATGCTACAGAAGAAGAACCCGCAATGGCGTTACATAGAATTAGGTCTATTGGTTACTTAGAAGAAGCTTCTCAATGGAATCCTGATGGTAACTTTGACCGTATATCTGCTATGGGCATGGTAATGATTTTGTGGGAAGAATATAGAAAATATTCTGAAAAAGCAATGGATGATAATCCGACATCTTCATTTGCACAGTCTCAGTTTTTCTTAGATAATTACCCACCTGCTAAATTAGCAATGATGAAAGACTTTTTTAAAGACAGTGAAAATAAAGAATTAGCTATAGTTTCACGTTCAAAATTTGAACGTTATCATTAAATTATGTATTTTGTATTTAGTTTTGTCATATATTTGTAACTTATCCCAGACTAATGAGTAATCGTGTTGCTAATCTACCTGCACAAAAAATAGCAGATAGTAAAAAAACTAAAGAGTGGTTTAGAAAAAACATAGACGCTATTGATTCAAGCGGCTATTTTCTAGACGAAGGTGTTAGAGCATCTTATCGTAATAGAAGAATTAATTATAATTTATTTAACGGTACTGTTGATACTGAAGATCTTTTTAAAACATTAAATCCTAATGATTTAAAAGGCATTAGTATTGATGCTAAAATTCAACACTACCCAATTGCTGTTCCCCGTATTAATGTTTTAGTTGGAGAAGAACTAAAACGTAGATTTGATTATAAAATTATAATTACTAATCCTGATTCTATTTCTATTAAAGAAGAAGAAAAGCTTAAAATGTTTAAAGATCGGGTTACTGAATTTTTAAACAATAATTATAAAGAAGAAGAGTTAGAAAGAAAACTTAAAGAATTAGAAGAATACGGAGAATATGAATGGCAAGATTATCGTGAAATAGTTGCTAATCAGTTGTTAAGACATTTATATCAAGAGCAAAAACTAGATTTAGTTTTTAATGATGGGTTTTTAGACGTACTGTTAGCAGGAGAAGAGTATTATATTACTGAAATAGTTTCTGGTGAACCAGTACTTCGTAGACTTAATACTGATTCAGTTTATTGGGTAAGGTCTGGGTTTTCCAATAAAATTGAAGATGCAAATCTAATTGTTATAGATGAGTACTGGTCGCCAGGACGTATTATTGATACTTTTCACGAAGAGTTAAAACCATCGGAAATTGATAAATTAGAAAATGGTATCATTGGAGGTTCAGGAGATGCAGGACGTGCTTCATTAAAAGATCCTAATTTTATACTAGCTGAAACTAAAGAAGATCAATTAATTATTGATGGTTTAATTGATGCTGCAGAGTCTGGAAGACCTTTTAATGCATCTTATGATAATCATGGTAACATTAGAGTATTACGAGTATTTTGGTCTTCATATAGAAGAGTTAAAAAAGTAAAATCATATGACGAGTTTGGCGATGAACAATATGATTTTTACCCTGATAATTATAAAGAAGACTCGGACAAAGGAGAAACTTCTCAATATATTTGGATTCGTGAATGGTTAGAAGGTACCAAAATTGGAAGTGATATATATTTAAATTTACGTCCTAAACCTATTCAATATCATAAATTAGACAATCCTTCGTATTGTCATCCTGGTATAACAGGAAAGACTTATTCAGTAGGTACTAATAGAACAGTATCTTTAATGGATCGCATTCGGAAATACCAGTATTTGTATGATGTAGTATTTGATAGGTTAAATAGATTAATTGCCAACAATCACGGTAAGGTTCTAGTTATGGACTTTGCTGCAATTCCAGAAAATTTTAGTCCAGAACAATGGTTTCATTATTTAAAAACAATGAACATTGCTGTTAAGGATTCTTTTAGAGAAGGTACTAAAGGTACTGCGACTGGTAAAATAGTTGGTAATGTAGGACGAGGTGGTGATCATAATTATATTGATTTAGATCAAAGTAATGCTATAGGTTTTAATATTCAATTACTAGAGTTTTTAAAAAACCAAATGTCTGAAATATCTGGAGTCTCTGATCAAAGATTAGGACAAATACAAAACAGAGAGACTATTGGTGGAGTTGAGCGCAGTATAACACAAAGTTCTCATATTACTGAATGGTATTTTTATCAGCATGAACAAGTTAAACTTGAAGCATTACGTTTATTATTAGACACTGCTAAAATTGCATATAAAGGTAAAAATAAAAAAGTACAGTATATTTTAGATGACCAAAGCATTCAATTGTTAAATATTGATGGAGACGATTTTTCAAGTCATGAATATGGTTTAGTAGCTACTACTTCTCCTAGAAGTCAAGAACTTGATAGAACTATTCAAGAAGGAGCTTACGCATTAATGCAGCGTGGAGAATTACAATTGTCAGCATTAATAGATTTATTTTCAACAAATTCTATTTCTGAGAAGCGTCGTAAAATGGAGCATGCTGAACGTAAACGTGCAGAAGAAGATGCTCGTAGATTTGACGAACAATTAAAAACTCAAAAAGATTCTTTAGATTTCCAAAAACAATTAGAGATGTCTAAACTAGAGTTACAAGATGTAATGAATATGCGAGACAATGAAACTAAGAGGTTGTTAGGAAATCTATCAGATGACTCACTGGATTATGAAAAATTAGATGAAAACAAACGACAGTTTGATACCAAGCTGGCGGAAGATAAAAGACAGTTTAATGAAAAATTATCAGTAGATAAGATGAAAGCTAGAAATACTAGAAGTAACAATTAGCTATAATTTCACTCTGATTATTTTTCATAATACTTAAAAAGTATAGGAAATATCAAAAACTAATATTAATTTTGTATAAATTTTGCAGACATGGAAGAAGATTTGTTTGGAGCAATGAACCAATTTTTAGATGAAACACCGCCACCAATAGAGGAGGCAGGTGAAATAGATAATGAAACAACACCCGTTGAGGATGACACTATTGTGACTCCAGAGATCGTAGACGAGGGTAATATAGAAGACATAGTAGATCCAGAGGGAAGTGATACTAAGAACGACACTTCTTCTCTGCTTTTTTCCTTTGCTTCTACATTAGTAGAAGACGGTGTCCTTCCCTCACTGGATCTTGAAAAAGCTAAAATTGAAAGTACAAGTGATTTAATTGATGCTATTAGAAATGAAATTAAATCAAATGAATTTGGCAATTTAACAGATTTACAAAAGGAAGCTTTAGAAGCGTTTCGACATGGTGTACCAGTAGAAACTTTTGTAGAAAGAAAGCAAGAAGCAACTAAACTTAGTAGTATTACTAGGGATACTTTAGAAGAAGATTATGAATTACGTAAAGAACTAATTAAACGTGATTTTCTTTCTAAAGGGTATTCTGAAGATAAAGCAAATAAATTTGTACAGCGTAGTATTGATTTAGGAGAAGATATCGATGACGCGCTAGAAGCTTTAGAATCTCAGAAAAAATTAGTAGAGATGCAGACTCAACGAGAAATTGAAGAAGCTAAAAAGCAAGAAGCTGCTGCAATAAAAGAATATGAAGAGCAGATGAAAAAGCTTAAAGACCAAGTATATAATGAAACAAATGAAGTAATTCCTGGAATTAAATTTAACAAAACTATTGCTGACCAAGTATACGAATCAATGACTAAAGTAGTTGATGAAGTTAATGGCCAACCTATTAATAGGCTTGTTAAAGATAGACTAGAGAATCCAATTGAATTTGAATACAAACTACATTACTTGTATACTTTGACAAAAGGCTTTAAAGATTTTAGTAAATTAATGAAGACGGAAAAGTCTAAAGCAATTAAAGACTTTGAATCTAAATTAAATTTAAACACATATAATAAACAATATAACCCTCAAGGACCTGAACCCGATTGGGATTTTGTCGAAAGGGCATTAGGCTAATTAGTAAATTTTATAAATAGTAGATAATCATGCAAATAGATTTTAGGCAAATTACAGATGCTAAATCTTGGTCAGGGATCACAACTAAGAATCACATTGGTTCTATTTTTGAATCTCGTCCACAACTAGCATCTAAATTAATGACTCGCATGTTGTCTCAGTATTACGGCGCAACTCTTGAAGCTCAATTGAGTGAAATTCCTGCACAATACTTAGACACTGACGACGATTACACATGGAAATTAATCGGTAGTACCGAGCGTAATATTCCATTAGTAGAAGCACGTTTTCAAGGTGCTACTGTACTTGCTACCGACTTCGGTGTAGGTGCAAATGGTGCAGAATTTGAACTTGTGTTTCCAGAACGTTACTTCTCTGATGTTAACGTAATTATAGGTGAACGCGACGTTTACCCAATTCAAATTCTTGACGACCCAAGTCCAGAAGGAACTAACTGGGTGTATCGAGTAGTTATGTGGGGTAACGCAAAAGTTGACGGTGTTCCTGGTGATGAACTAGTAGCTGGCAAGCGTTTTAGTAAAGAATACTCTCCTGTTGAAGAAGACTTTTCAATCAAAGGTGGTGAGGTGAACTACAGTTCTCCAATTAGCTTCCGTAATACGTTTACTCGTATTCGTATGCAATACACTGCTCCTGGTAGTATGAGTGATACAAAGTTTGCAGGTCAGTTTACTCAACTAGGTCCTAACGGTGAAAAACAAACTTTTGTAGCTTGGATGGAATACCAAAACTGGGTATTTGAACATCAGTTTTCACAAGATAAAAACCGTTTGTTGTGGTACGGACGTAGCGCACGCGATGGTAAAGGTAAATTTAATACTGTAGGTAAAAGTGGTAACGTAATTAGCGCAGGTGCTGGTTTACGTGAGCAAATGGAAATTGCTAATACTTTCTTCTATTCTAAGTTTACTGCAGATTACATTACAAACATTCTAACTGAACTTGCTGAAGGTAAGCTTAGTATGGATGAGCGTAAGTTTGTAATTCGTACTGGCGAGCGTGGTGCAATCTTGTTCCACAAAGCAATTGCTGCTGAAGCTTCTGGATGGACTCCTTTGTTTGACCAATCAGCTCAAAAGCAAACTGTTTCTGCATTGCATAGTAACTCACGTGCATACGGATTCCAGTATACTGAGTTTATGGCTCCTAACCAAATCCATGTAAAGATTGAGGTAGATCCTATGTACTCAGATCCAGTACGTAATAAAATTATGGCTCCTAACAATGGTCACTTCTTTGGTGGTGTTGCTGAGTCGTATCGTATGGATATTCTTGACATGGGTACTGTAGAAGGTGAGCCTAATATTCGTAAGGTGTATGCCAAGAATCAGCTAGATACTACTGGTTATATTCCTGGATTGCGTCATCCTTTTTCTCCTACTGGAGCTAAAGGTATGAATTTGATGGCTACTCCTAAAGATGGCTACGAAGTACACAAATTCGCAACATGTTCTGGTTATATTAAGGATGTAAGTCGCACAGCGTCTTTGATTCCTTCAATACTAGCCGCAGTTTAATTATAAACACAAAGGGAGGGTTCTTCGGAACCTTCTCTTTATTTTAAAATAAGGAAAATGGCAACAAAAAAAGAAGTAATAAAAGAATTTAAATTACCAAAAGGTAAAGTAACGATTAAACCCGTAGTGAAGTCGACATATCTTATTCCTGATACTACACACCGTGCAGCTTTTTTAGTAGATGGTGCTAAACGTGAATATCCTGCTCCTGTGCTAAGAAGCGGACAATTTGCGAATGTGTTAACAGATGAAGAAAAAGAGTTTTTTGAATCTCCTGAAGCAGGGTTAGATTTTAGAACTGGAGACTTATCTATCTATAAAAGAGAAAATAACTTTTGGGAATCTTTTAAAGTACAACTTAGTAAAGAAGAATTAACACTTGATAAGAGTGATCCTTTTCAATATTTACAATATAAAGTTTTACTAGCTAATAATGAAGAAATTGCTTCATCTTTAGAAGAACTAAAAAGTAAACGTAAAGCTACTTATAAATATGTAATGGTGGATGAAAACCAAGAAGCATCTATTGCTGCTAAAGAAGCAGATTTAGAAGAAGCAGCTTGGTCTATTTATAGTGAACTTAAACATGATCGTACTAGAACAATTGATATTCTACGTATTTTTAATAAACGTGTTAGTGAAGAGTCTAGTGATGATATGTTGCGTTCATTACTTAAAACAGTTATGAAAGATGATACTAGAGAATTTGTTACAATTGTAAGTGATTCTAATTTAGATATGAAAATATTTATCTCTAAATGTGTATCAGCAGGTCTATTACAAAAACGAGGTAGTTCTTATAGAATTCCTGAAGGTGAAATTCTAGGAGATACTTTGTTTAGTGCAGCTGTTTATTTAAACAAACCTGAAAATCAGGAAATTTTATTATCATTACAAGCAAGACTAAATGACTAATACTGAGTTTAATAATCAATTTGATTTACTCTATAGCAACAATGCTAATGTAGGACCCGGACTTGATGCTTATGACAAGTCCGTGTTCCTTACTATGGCACAAGATGAAATCTTAAATAACTACTATTCTCCTAAGAGCAATCGTAAGTTTGAAGGATTTGAAGCGTCTGAAAAAAGGCGTCGTGACTTAGATGCTTTAGCTGTATCTGCAATTGCTATTAACCCTACTCAGAATTCGTTTAATGTTAATTCTCACGCGTATAATTTTTTACTTAATGATAATGTTGCATTTATTATTAATGAGCGTATTAAAGTAATACCTCTAAGTAGTTGTGTAACAGATGTTATGGTAGATGTAATACCAATGACTCATGATGAATTAAATTTACAAATTTCTAACCCTTTTAAAAACCCTGATAGAGACACCGCTTGGAGATTAGATATATCAAATACAGGTTCTTTAAAAATGGTTGAAATTGTAGGAAGTGATAAATATACTCCATTAGAATACCATTATAGATATATTAAAAAACCTGCTCCTATTATTTTAGAAAATTTACCTAGCGGGTTATCTATAGATGGTATTAGTACACAAACTGCATGTGAGTTACAACCTGTTGCTAATGAAATTTTAAATAGGGCAGTAGAGTTAGCACTCGAAGTTGCAGGTAATCCTAGAATGAAAACAAAAGTGGAACTCGACACTCGAAACGAGTAATTGTTTAATTTAATCCTAAAATAAAAATGGAATTTCAAAACACAAATTTAAAAGTATTAGTAGCTAATGCAACTACCGATGCGGCGGAAACTACTCTGGCAACTTTTAAAGCAAGTGGATCTGAAGGTGAAGTAATTGCTACCGATTCAAAAGGATCAGTAGTAACATCAGGCACTACCAAATTCATGATAGCTCTAAAAAAAGCAGATGGTACACTTGATACTACTGAAATCATGGATCTCAGCAATGTAAAAAGTATTTCTGCCAAAGCTTATGCTGCAGCAACTAATAAAGTTACTGTTGTTGGTTACAATGGATCTACTGGTTCAATTGATGTAATCAATGATAATCTTTATCAAATTAATCTGGAGCTTTTGAACTATGGTTCACTATCTCCTGAAAATCGTTATTTACGTCAAGCACATTATCAATCTCCAAGTTCAAGCACTACTGAAAGTTTAGTAGCTGATGGTCTTGCAGGTTCTTTAATTCGTAATTTCTCTCGTGAGCAAATTGCACGTGTTAAAGTAGAACGTTTATCTAGTGCTGCTGGTACTGCGCTAGCTACTGGTGTAGACAATGTGACTTTTACAAAAGGTTCTAAGTATTTTACTGCAACTGATATTGATAATGCCACTACTAATGCAGCTTTAGCTGTAGGTGACTACATTCGTATCGGTACAGCTGTTAGTGATCCTGTGTATAAAATTACTGCACTAGATAGCACTAATAATGTTGGTACTCTAGATGTACCTTTTCAAGCTGCTACTGTAACAATTGCTGACACTGGTTTAGAGCGCATTGCTGTAGCTGACCAAGCTGCTGCTTCTTTTGGTGTAAAAATTACTGGTGTAGATCAGCCTTTTGTAGTAGGTAAAATTCGTTTTGAGCCTATTGACTGGAGACCTATTACTCTAGTAGATTGTGGTGATACTACTGTAACAGAAGTATCTGCTGCTACTAAAGGTATTGGTGACGGTCGTAGAGTAGCTGAATTAGAATGGTTTGCACAAGGTAACTTTGCCGAGCGCTATCGTATGGGAGAACCTCATCTATATGACTATAGATCTGAGCTTGAAGCTGAATCTAGTAGAGGTTATAGTGTTCTTGTAATTGATTATTACGGTGCACAAAAAGCAGGTATGAATTTAGTAGATACTAGTTCACCTCGTACTGTTATGGTATTTAGCGCAAGCACTACCGCAATGAATGGTTTAATTACCGACTTAAACAAGTCAAGTTTATTTAGCATTTCTACTCTTTAATAAGTAGAATGTTAATAATTGTTTAATATAAAAATTATGGAAAAGGAGTTGGCTATGCCAATTCTTTTTCCTATTTTTGCTTAAAATCTAATAGTGCATGCCTAATATTCGCGCAGATATTACTTCAGACTTTAAAACTATATATTTAGTGTCTGATTCAAGTTCAATGAATTCGGATTATCCTGTATTAGAAATATATGTAGATACTAAATTAACATATACTCTAGCCGTTAACGGTACTCAAACTATTGATTCAGTAGTATACAATACTACATCCGGTGCTACAGATTTGTCGTTTACATCAACTGTAACAACAAATGGTACTGAATATATTTTTACAATTACTCCAACAGTATTAGGTATTGATCAAGACCAGCTGCCTGATGGAGTTTATACTTTAAAACTTTTAGACTCTACAACAGTTAGTGATATTTCTACATCGGTAGTATCTTATCCTCAATTGTCATGTTGTATGTCAAAAAAACTTGATGATGCTTATAGTAAGTCATTATCAGATATTATATCAAAAGCAGAACAAGAAGTTATTACAATTAAAAGTTTAATTATTTCAGCAGAAGAATCTGCAGCTATTGGCAGTGTTGTTAATGCAACTAAAAAATTAGCAATAGCTACTAAATTATGTTCTACCTGTGGCTGTATACAATAAACCAACTAGTCGTCCAATTGTAGGCGACTGTTTATATGACGACATTAAAAAAGGCAACTTATTTGTTGATATCAATGAATTAAGTATGCCTTATATTTTATATGAACTTATTCAATATAATTGCAGTGAATTACAAGATTTTAATTTGTTAATATCACGTTATAACGATTTAATACTAAACTGCACTATTTCTGTACCTAGTCCTACTGTAATTATTCCTGATAGTTTTGAATTAGAAAATGGAGGACAATTGTTATCAGAAACTGGTGATTATATATTATTACAATAAAATGGCAAATTTAAAAATTTCAGACTTTACCACTCTTAGTTATGCACAACTAGATAATCCTGCAACTGCAGCTATTCCTATAGTTGATGACGGCGCAAATTATAAAATGGTAGTAGATCAATTATTTACTCAATTTTCTAATGCGGGAGCAGGAGCAGGAGTATACAAAAGTAGAACTGGCAATGCTGTATCTTTACGTAGTATTACAGCAGGTAGTGATAAAGTAAATGTCGCAGAAAATACTGATACTATTAGTATTGATATAGAAGAGTCTAACGTTAGTATAAACAATACAAATGGTACGTTAAATTTAGCTAAAGGAGGTACTGGAAAAAGTTTAACTAATCCAGGTACAGATAGATTACTATTTTGGGACAATTCAGAAACATCAGTAGATTGGTTGTCTCCTACTTCAAAGTTTAGTATTACAGGAACTACTTTAGATGTAAATGAAAATAACATTAATTTAGATAATTGTAATAATGAAACATCTCAGTTTTATAAACCAGGCTCTGCATTATTAACTTCAGGAAGTTATGTGACTACTCCATCGACATTTGAAATAGGTAGTGCATCTACTCAAGAAGTAACTTCAGGCACGCATGTTATAGAGATTTCGTTAAATGGTACAGTATTTAAACTACTAGCAATTGTATAATGGCAGCAGGAATTAAATTTTTAGAGCAAAAGCTTAAAGATGCAGGAACGTTACAAAATGCTGTAAACGTATTGTTAAAATGGTACGAAGGTAATGACATAGTATTTTTTAGAACTTTTGTAGAACAATTACCTGTTTATTTACAATCAAGTGTTATACCTAATGGCGGGGCAACAGGTCAAGCTTTAGTTAAACTATCTGACGAAGATGGAGATTATACTTGGGCTGATGTTAATCCTAGCAATAACTTAGATTTAGCAACGTATGACCCAGCTAACATATCACAACAAGTAGTCGGTACAACAGCAACACAAACGCTCACTAATAAAACTTTAGAAGATTACTCTAATCACATTCACGCTGACGTTTTACACGCTAGGGCTAAGGCGACCGAAAACATACTTAAAGGGCAAGCGGTAGTTATTACAGGTTATAACGCAGGACAAGCAGCGGAAGAAGTTGCTTTAGCAAATAATGCAACTGGAGTAGCTAGCGGTATTGCATACGAAAATATAACAACTGGAAGCTTTGGTCTTATTATTACCGCTGGTATTTTAAAAAATGTAGATACATCTGGTTTTGATGAAGGTGATATATTATACGTAAATGGTAGTGGGGAATTAACTGCAACTGAGCCTACTACTGGTTTTTCTCAACCCATTGCTTACGTGTTACGCTCAAACGCTAATAATGGTGCTATCCAAGTGTTAGCATCTTATCCAAAACAAGATGCAGCAGATGTAAGATTTACTCCTTACAAAACAATAACAGATACCAAAGTACAAGACGCTATTGAAAGTGTTTTTGATAGTATATGGGGCGAATATAAATCTTCTATTGAAGCAATAGATTTTACAAAAAATTTAACTTTTGGCACAACAGCATCACCAATAACAGAAAATATAACATTAAATGTAGATACATTAACTGCAAAACCACACGCTAGTGTTGTTGTATATCACGCTGCAACAACAGAACCAACAATAAGCATTACAGGTGTAACGCTTGAAACAATTAGTGGAGCATATATTGAAACAGACCCAGCAACTATAAACAGAATGCTTTTTACTTATATGGGTAATGGGTACGCTACTCTTACTTATTTGCAGGCTGTTGATTTAAGCAAACTAGACGGTATTGAAGATGGTGCAGAAGTAAATACTATAAACAGTGTTACCACTGGAGAGCCTAGTGGCAGTGATACAGTGTTAAATGTGGTTAGCTTAACAAGTGCAGAATATGCAGCAGGTACACCAGTAGCAACTACTTTATATCTTATTACAGATGCTTAAACTAGGTAGTACAGATATAAACAAAATGCACTTGGGCAGCACTGAGATAAAAAAGGCGTATCTAGGTGGCACTTTGATTTATGATAA
>Ga0129345_1000262_pt1 | contig 18870 bp, 23 predicted proteins | sample CPBDNA_FD_94425 | JGI IMG/M metagenome (GOLD analysis project Ga0129345, IMG submission 94425) | Freshwater to marine salinity gradient microbial communities from Chesapeake Bay, USA - CPBay_Sum_20_0.8_DNA | ecosystem: Environmental > Aquatic > Marine > Coastal | place: USA: Chesapeake Bay...
AAAAGTAAAACTTCATTATTAATGGACTTTTTCAATGTTAAAGGAGACTACAGTGCTTTAAGTACTCATTTCTTTAAAAACTCTAAAGCAGCATCATTACTTAGCTGGGATCGAGCTCATTTTTTAAATGGTATGGGTGAATTTTACACCGCTGCTACATTAATGTATAGTACTCTAGACAAGATTAAAGTAATGAATCGTAATAGAGAATATATAGATGTAAATGGTAAAGTAGTTGAAACTGAAGCAGAAGCAGCATCTTTGTCAGACGTTTATGAAGTAAAAGATGGTAAACTGCAAATAATGAGTAAACATCAAACTGGTAAAAATGCTGTTACATATACTTCATTAGATTATGAAAATGTTTACAATCCTTCTGTAGTTTCTAATTATATTAAAAAAATCTATTCTGATTTACACGGACAATATGATGGAGCATTACAATCAATGGCACAGCGCAGTGCTATTCTTAAATTAGCATTTATGCTTAGAAAATGGATGCTTCCAGGTTTGTTAAGACGTTGGAGAGGTATTTCTACTGCTACTCAAACAGAAGTAAATCCACAAGATAGATTTTATTCTCATGCTTTAAAACAAGAAATGGAAGGTAATTACACTACCGCTATTAGATTTATTACTAAAATGAAAAAAAGCATGAAAGAATTAAAATTTGATGCTGCCTATCGTTTAAATTGGGATGAACTTAATGATTTTGAAAAAGCTAATATTCGTAGAACTGCTTTAGAAATGGGTATTATGGTTAGTACTTTAGCTGCTTCTGTTATCTTACTTAATCTTGCTAAAGATATGGATGACGATGATGAAGCTGCTAAAACAGCATTAATGCTAACTACATTTTGGACGCGAAGATTATATTCTGAAATGTCTTTTTATGTTAACCCTGGTGAAATGACTCGTATTTTAAGATCTCCTGCAGCTACAGTATCTTTAATTGAATCTAGTATTAGATTAACAACCCAAATACAAAGAGACATTTTAACTTATGATTTTGAAGAAAGTTCTTGGCACATGTTTGAATTAGAAAGATATGAAAGGGGTCCTCGTAAAGGTGAACCTAAAATAATTAAAAAAGTTGAACAAGTTGTACCTGTCTTTAAAAATATTAGACGAGATGTAGAAGAAGCTACAGATTATTTGTGGAATACATTCTAACGTATCTTAAGTCAGCTAGTTCAACGGTAAGTTATAAAAGAGGTACAATTAAGTACCTCTTTTTTTATTCTGTTAAATTTGCATAAAAGTAGTAAGGACTATTGCCATAACTACGATCTATATCTTCACTACTCATTAGCGGATTGTTGAGTTTTATTTTAGGTGGGTGTTTTTTATCGTAAGGAACAATGTAATCTGGATTGTGCCAACGTAATATATTATTAGGCTGTACACAAAAATTACCATCTTTAAGTTCGATGAAATGGAAACACTTACTATCCATATCCTCAGAATAACCAACGTTAACTTCGTTAGCATCTGTTTCATAATCATCTATTGTAAAATGATATTTACCTTCTCGCCATTTTTGATCTCTACAAAATACGTCTACACGCTTATGTTGTAGAAATTTAAAGCAAGTTACTGCAATAGATTTAGATTGACAATCCCACGTTTCTAACAACTGTAATCGAGTTTCTTCGTTATCTGAAAGTATGTCAAAATTCTCTTTATGAAAGAAAGCGCTAATTGGTATGTTCCAAAATACAGCTCCAATAGAAGACTGAAAATGAAACAATAAAGGGTAGTTTAATACAGATTTTACACCAAATATATAACCTTCTAAATGATCTGTGTGGCCTGTTATTTCTTTACGTATGTAACAAGATATATAAGGAGTATTTGCGTTTAATTGTGCCATAATTATTAATATAAATTAAAATATGTATCTTATATTATTTAAATCAAAATATTTTTCATATATTCTTTTCCATTTGAATATTAAAAAATGTTTATCTTTAATAGGATACCTCATTACTTCTGTGTTATTCTTAATCTCATTACTACCTTGCATCAGTTCTTGTGCTTCTAAAGAAGCTCGCTTCATTTGAAGTTTGTGATTTGTTAAAGCAATAACTTCACATTTATTATCACCTGCTATAGTTTTAACATTTTGAAATAAATTATTGTATTGTAATTCAAAATCTGTATGAAAAATAACAGGACTATAATTAATATGTACTTCCCATCCTAAATCTTTGAGTCTATTAATATCATGTATTCTACTTTCAATCGATTGCATTTTAGGTTCTAAAATGTTTGAGTAGTCTTGAGGCATTAGACTTACACGTACTCTAGGCTTTTTGTTAAAATGATTAACATCTAGTTTTAATAAACTAGGATATTTAGTAGCCATTGTAGAGTTTAATCTAGGATGGTTATCGTATCTTTTAAGGTAATCTATTAAAGGCTCTGGCATGTGTTTTTGCATTAGTACTAAATCACTATTGCAAGCTATATCTACCATTGTATACACAGGATCTTGTTGATCTGGTACTTTAACAAAGTTTTTTTCCCATTCTACAACAGATTGGAAAACTTCATTAATATTTTGATTTATAAAAATTCGATTACCGTTATAACGTGACATATAACAATAAGTACTAACGCATCCTCCTAGACATCCATATATGACATTAGGAGCAATGCAATTAGCACTATTGTTATTATCTTTAGTAATAAGAGTTTTAGTTTTTTGGACTTTAATCATTAGTATTTAAATACCAATAAATTGAGTTCCTACAAGTCCTTTATCAATTAATTTTTGATAGCTTTTTAATTTAGTATCTACACGAGTATTAATAGCTTTTTTATTAAAAAGTTTTTTAAGTACTTTTATTCGTATAATTACATCTCCAATTTCGTCTATAATAGCCTCATCGTTATTACGAGAAGGTTTATTAATTTTTTGAGTTAAAGCTAAAGATAGTTCTTGTAATTCTTCTGCTGCTTTAAGTAAATTATACTGTTTTGAATTAACTTTTGTTAATTTGTCAATAACTGATTCGGTAGTAGATTCTACTGTCCAAATAGTAGTATCTTGTGATTGTCCTTTATTCATTTATTTTTATTTTAAAATAACCTTGAGTTGTTTTGATATAGTCGCCATCAATACTAATGACAACTCCGAAAATATGTTTTATAAAGCTAGTTTTATTTTCTTTAAATAAGAAAAAAAATTCTCCTACTAAAGGAGGGGTTTTACAATAACCTTTATAGGTTTTAAGAGGATCTTTATTATAATCATATGTTTGGATTGTAACAAGTGTATTTTGGAAATTTATTAAATTCATATTAATTAAAATAAAGTGCAGCTTTGATAACTCGCCACTGCACTAATTGTCTATTGCTATAATTTATACTTCTTCTTCCCTATTGTCTCCACTACCTTGTAAAGTATTTGTTTGTTTACGTTTAGATAGCTTTGCATAGTTAGTGCTTAAAATTAAAGATATTGAAAGATTCTCATTTAATGTAATTGCGTATAAAGAATACACTAAATCATAAATTAGTTTTTCTATTTGGGCAATATTAGGTTCAGTTTTATCTCTATAATATTTTTTAATTAATTCAGATAAATGACCTATACATTTTTGAGAATCTAAATCTGCTAATTCTGTACTAATATTAACAGTTTCATCTTTATCAAACATTTCAGGAAAAGTATTTTCAGGACGTATACCAAATTCTCGGCATAAAGCAGTTACGTACCAAAATATATCTCCCATTTCTTTAATCTTATCTTCATAAGATTCAGCTTGCCAGAATTCTTGATATTCTCCTACTAATCCTAGCATGCAATATGCTTTCCCAAAATTCTTAACTTCTTGTGGAAAGATTGCTGTTTTATCTACAATTATTTTATATTGTTTAATTTCCATTATTATTTATTTGAATTTTCATTATAGTATTTTATAAAATTAATTATAGCAGAGTAAGTAGCTTCTATTTTTGTAAGGGTATAACATTGGTCAAAATAACCAATAGCTTTGTTTAAATTTAAATTTGTATCTTGAATTGTGCACCCATTACTAGATATATACACCGCATAATAACCATTTAAGGGAGTTTTAAGTGTTTCAATTTTTTCCACTACAGGTATTAACCAATCCCATGATGTGTGGTATCTAAGTTGGTATACATGTGGAGTTTGATCCCAAAAATCTGACCAAGACTGTTTACCTGAATAATATTCTTTACCCATAAAATCAGCAATGAGTTTGTTAGATTCTTGTATCATTAATTTATTAATTTTAAAGCGCTTTGTAATCCTTTTTCTAAAGCTTTTTCGTATGTATCTACAGCTTCTTCGTATGTGGCTGTTGGAGAATATGGATCATATGGTGAACCTAAAATATTATCATATCCTTTGTATTTGTAAAACTTTCTAATAACAGTAAAATACTTATCAGAAAATACTGGAAAAGCAGACACATGAATCTCGTGTTTTTCCCTTAACCATTTTTGAAGTAACGATTGAGTTGGTGCTGGATATTTTCCACTCCATATTAATTTATCAATAGGTGTATCCATAACTTTACCACCCTTCTTATCATAAACATACCCTGAGTTAGAAATATTAAATCCTTTCTCTTTAGCTAACTTTGCTGTTTCAAAACTAATTAATTGTTCTTTCATCTACCTAATTCATTTGGATATAATTTGGTACATTCATCAGAGTACCAAGTTTCTTTAGTGTTAATATCAATAATACCTAATCTACCTTTCCATCCAGCGCCAGCATCACAATTCCATAAATTTAAATATTGATTAATAGATTTGTTAGTTTGTGCTGTATGTCCAATGTAAACTTCGTTAAACTGGTCTAAAGCAGTAAATTTTTTTAAACCGTCTTCTTGATGTTTTCTTAAAAAATGTGCACTTTTAGCTGTTTCATACAAACCTCTATCCCAATGACATTCTTTAGCAATAGTACCTGCATTTACTTTTAAATTAGCACCATTTGGAAATCCATTTATATAATACCAACCTCCATGAATATATAAATTATTATTTGCTTCATCAATATACCAATCAAGTTGATTTTTATAAAAATCTCTATGAGATTGTTCAGTTATATAACTTGTTCTTATGTAACTATCAATAGTAGCTTGACCACCTTGTTGTGTCCATAATAACGGCGTTATTCCATAATGAAACCAATCATATACAAATACATCGTGATTACCACGTATGTAAACGTGGTGAGGGTATTCTTTTTTTAAATCAATTAAGTATTGTGCGACTTCAGCAGATTCACTCCAACCGTCTACAACATCTCCTAATTGAATTAATCTATCTGTTTCGGGATTAAACCCACAGCGCTCTAAAACTTGTAAAAAAGCTTTGTAAGCACCGTGGATATCTCCCATTACTAAATCTCTCATTGTTTTGGAGCAATCATTTCTGCTTTAATAGCTGGATGTGATTTGTAATCTAATAATTTAAAATCTTTAATTCTAAAATTATTAAACAACTCATTTAAATTTATATTTGGCCAACTTTTATGATTATAGTTATTTATTAAATCATTGATATGATCCATTATACCTAATTCAGGTAATTTATAAGGTTTTCTAGTAAGTAATTCTTTAGCTGCATCAATATGATTTTCATACAGATGTACATTGCTTAAATCACCTATAATACCTTTAGGAACCATGTTAGTAAGTTTACCTATAATATAAGCCAACAGAGCATAAGAAGCAATGTTAAAAGGTAAACCTAAGAATGTATCTACACTACGCTGATGCCATTTTAAAGTAAATTGGTATTGTTGACATTTACCAACTGTTAAAGGCTTACCACAATTAATAGATTCCGATTCACTACAATTACATTTATCTTTTAAAGGCTCAACTAATATCTCAAAACTCCAATGACAAGGTGGTAAAGCCATTTTATCTAATTCAGCAGGATTCCAAGCTGTAACAATATGTCTAGTACCCATAGGATTTTCTTTGAGTCCTTTAATGAGATTAGATATTTGATCTATTATCCTTTCTTCTCTACCCATATAATAATCGTCAACTGTAGCTGCCCAACTTCTCCATTGAGCACCATATACTCTACCTAAATTTACATTATTTCCTTTTAGATATTCACCTAAATTTTCTATAATTTTTTTATGATTTTCTTGGTCTTCGGGTAAAATATTATTTTTTAAAAACCAATTATAAGCATCTTTATTCCAGATATTGATATCATTATCTACAAGGTATTTGATATTAGTATCTCCACGAAGAAACCATAATAATTCACCTACTACACCTTTCCAATATAACTTTTTAGTAGTTATAGCTGGAAAACCATCTTTGAAATCATGAATAAAAGTATAGTGTGGAATTTGAATTCTTTTAATATCTCTAGATTTATCTGTATAAGTAAATCCTTTATTTAAAATTGTTTCAATTAAATTATGAAATTTATTCATCAAAATTTGATTTAGTAGTTGTAGAATACGATTCAGTTGAGTGAATAGATGTTGGCATTGTAGCTGATAAGAGTATACTATCTGTCCAATGCGATTTTCCACTTATATTCAATCCATCTAGATTCTTTTTCATAGTCTTCGGTTTCAAAGAATTGAAGTGATTTGATTTGAGTTCGTGATCTATTATTTTTGTTAGATTCATCAACATTGGAGATTGTGGTTGTGCCTGTTTTAATGGTACAGAAGGGCTTTGATTTAATGTTGACCATGTTTGACAAGGTATATTATTAATTAATTCATTGTTAGTAGTTATTACTAGTGAAATATTAAGCTTGTTGTAATTAGTTACAGCATTATAATTACGAGCCGCGTCAGTAAATAATGTTTTATATTGTATTTTTTTAACAACACATTGATTTACTTTTTGTTTTTGTAAAAATACATTTAAATCAACATTTACTTTATCACTAACTATATACAATTGAGTTTTAGGAGTAATTATTTGATTTAATGCATTAATTAATTCTGTTGAAAGTTTTAACTTTTCATTTAGATATTCATCTAAAAATACTAATATTTGCATAATATAAAAAGCCCTCCGAAGAGGGCTTAGATTAGTTATTAATTATTAAATAATTTCACAATTACCACCTGCACAAGCAAGTTCTCCTTGTAAATCTGTATAATCATCTTCTTCAATAATCTTAGTAAGATCAATAGGATGATTTAAAATATAATTCATTTTATCGTTAAATACTTCTTCAGATACTTCCATAAAAGGAGCGTCTTTGTAAGTTCCACCATCATAAGGCAAAGCAGATAAACCGTTAAATGTGTCTTTGTTGTTCCACATCCAGTTTCCTACTTGAGGCCATTCATCAATTTTAACAATTAAATTATTATTTTCATCTTTAATAAACTGTCCTTTAGAATCAGTAGCGTAAACACGTTTTACATTTACAGTTGCAGATACATTGTTTGTATTAGGTCCTCTACGATGACCTCTGCGCACCCATTCTACATTATATTTACGTACTCTTTCTAACATATCTAAAGCAGTTTCATTTTCTCTTAATACTGCTGTATCTGGAGCTTCTTGTGGAATTCCAATTACGGCACTATTAGGATCAATATCCATCACTTTAATTAATTTTGGATGATGTTCAGTAAAGAATTGATATAAATCATCTCCTACTTTACATTGCATATTACGAATGTAATGTTTACTATGCCAAGCGTGTATACCTGAAGAAGTGCCTACTACACAAGAAGTAGTACCTGAAGGTTTTACAGTAGTTGTCCGAGCGGCTAAATTAATTTTAATTAATTTGGCTACTCTTTCATTTTCTATTTTAACAAGGTCTGCAGCTTCACTTAAATTAAGATTATCTAAAGTACCATTTGCAATACCTGTAATACCTACACCTATTAAAGCGTCTTTTTCAGTATTTGATTTCCATACATTACGTAAATAATGAAAATCTGTAAATCCTGCTTGTAAGGTTCCAAAAAATGCAGCAACTTGTGCTAACTTATTAAAAGTTTCTTGAGAGTCTACTACTGCCGCATTGACTTCCGTTAGATTGCAGAAAGTATTTGGTCTTAAAGCAATTTCACAACACGGGTTTGTCCCGTATTCAGGATCATTTGTAAAATAAACACCAGGTTCTCCTGAATTTGAATCAACTGTTAATTGCCAGATTTCGTCAAAATCTTGTTTTGTTACTCTATTTCGTAAGATTACAGCTGAGTTATTAGCGCGTCCTCTTTGCGCATTAAGTTCCCACCAGTTACCATGTTTACATGTTGCCATTTCTTTATCATCTAATGAAAATAAAGAAATTAAAGCTGCTCTACGTATGCCTCCTGCTAATACAGCATCAGCAATATGACACATAATATCGTGAGCTTCAATAGGAGTTAATTTATCTCCGTTTTCTTTTTTATTAAAAACAGTTTCTATTTTTCCTAAAGCAATTCGTAAAGGATCTGGTCCTGGTGCTTTACCTCCTGCTGTTATTAAACGAGATCCTTTAGGTCTAATATCACTAAAATCAAACCTTGGTTTAACTTTAGTAATACCAAAATAAGCTTTGGTAAGTTGTTTAACAGCATCTGCCCATCCTTCAATAGAATCATTAACAAGATATTTTGCTTCTTTTGTAGGTTTGTGTATTTCGGGAAGTTTGTCAATGTGGTGATATTGAACACTATATCCAACACCTGTTCCTCCGAGTAAAAGAAACATAACTTCGGCAAATGATTTATAGTGGTCTACAGGTAAAAACCCACAATTATAAATTCTAGTTTCATTTTTTTCAATAGCTGGGCCTGCAAATTGTGCAGCACGCATTGAAGGTAAAACTGATTTTTGATATAAATATTGACCATGACTCATAATTTCATTTGTCAAATCTGGATATTTTTTTACCATCATTGATAAATAACGTGTAACAATTTCTTCCCAAGTTTCACGTCGTTTATTTGTATAATCGTATTTTGCGTATTTATTATAGATAATTATGTCTGATAATAGTTTTTGAGTTTTATTCATTCTAATGATTCTTCTTTAATATTTGTTTTAATTCCTAATTCTGAGTTTTCACTAAGTTTTACATTTAGATTTTTTTCTAATTGATGTTTTAATACTGGAAGTTTATGCAAAATTTTATACTGTTCACTTGATTTTGGTAAATTAAAATACTTAAGAATTTTATCTTTATAAAATAAAGGAAATTTAGAATATTGTCCTTCAATATATAATTTATTAATTTCTTGTTGTATTAAATTTAATTTAATTTTAACTAGTATATTTTCACCATATTCCAGTAATTCGATAATTTGAGGATGATTTTTAAGATAATTTACATAGTCTTCATTGTATTTAAATAGAATAAAAAAATATTCTGGATTATAAAAATTTTTAGTTCGTAAATAACAATTAACAAGTAATTCACGTTTAATGTTTAAAGTTTCATTAATACTTGGAAGTACATATGTAAAACATCTATTGATCATAATTTATGTCAATAATACCATGATTGTCATAAATTTCTTTTTTATACTGCCATTGGTCAGTTATTGTATGCCATTCATATTCATTCATTAGTTGTTTATATCCTTTATAAAAACGACCTTGTACTGTACTTCCATTTGTACCCATTTTTATAATATTACGACTGTTATAAACCAAAGGTTTATTAGGATAATTAAAACTACCAACAACAAATAAAAAGTCATTAACTTTAAATTCTGGGTATAAACATTTTGCAAACTCTTTAACTCCTTCTAAATACAAAGCAGCTTGTATATCATATCTAAATTTTAAAATTTTAGATGGAAATAGTAAAGCACTTTCTTCAGATGTTTTTAAATCAAAAGGAGTAATTGTGCGTTCCCATTTATCAATTATTATACCATCTAGTAAAACTTTTTTATGATTAAAAACAATTCCTGTTTGGTACATAATTTCAACATCATCACTAGTTTTATTAAAAAACCTGTGTGTAAATGGGTGTGTTTTTAAAGATTCTAATAATGCGTTAGCTTTTTCTTTTTCATGTTGGTAAATTGGAGTTTTACCTTGCATTTTGTAATGCTCTTCAATAGCTGTTAGAATTTTAGGATCTTCAACACGTTGTTGAATTTTACTAAGATCTACTAAAGTGTTCCATAATTGTAATTCTTCTTTAATTTTATATAATTCTACAATCATTTGATCTTTATTAAAAGTATCAAAACGTTGTATAAATGTTTCAAATAATACTAAACCTTGTCCAGTAGGTTTCTCTTCATTCACAATATGATATAAATTATCAAAATCGTCTGGACTCGTCAGCAGTGTGTCGATTATACTGCCCATAATCATAGCTTTACCAGGAGCTTCTTTTTTATTAATTAAGTTTTCTGGATTTTTATCTAAAGCACTTAGTAAACTATAATGTATTGCTGGATAGGATCTATAATCCTGTAAGTTGGTTAAAAGTTTCATATTTCATTATTACATATTCACCTTCTGTAACAAATTTAGTATTACTTTTTCTAGTTTTTTTATGAAAAATAACTAAAGGTTTGTCAGTAGGTAATCTTTCTTCATTTAAAAGTGTGTGATACTTAATTTCTTTAAGTGAATTTTTACATTGAATATGAATAGGGAGTGAACTTCCAAAGATGTCCACCCCCTTATTATCCATATTTCTAGATTCACTGCGAGAAGTTACAGCATCACTGTAGCCATTATCACGAAGTCTTTTGACACAAAGTCTTTCATAATTATGGCCAGCAGTTCTGTTGTTACGCATATTTTAATTCTTGATATTTAGAATCTGATTGAAATTCTTCTCTACCTGTTGGATCCATTTGATTTTTATACATGTTTTTTCTAGTATTTATGTATTGAATTAATCGATTACTTAATTTATTATTATAAATTGAAGTTAATACTTGATCCAATTTAATCGTGTCACTACTTAAGACAGTTTCTGTATAATTTTCAGCATATTTTGCTAAAGCAGACGCTATTAACATCCAGTTAAAAACTTTGTATCTATTTGTAGTAGGAGTATGAAGTCTGAATTCTATCGTTCTAAATGATTTAAACATTAAAGGAACTAAATTAACCAGATAATAACGAGACTTAATGTGCCATTTATCTTTTTGAATTGGGTGGTGAAGTTTTTTCCTATTGTACTTGTTAGTAGGAAACTGCCCATCTGAAACAAAATGATAAATATTATTAAAATTCTGGCTAATATATTCTTCATATTCATTTTTTGTCAATTGTTTCAAATTATTAATGCTTTTAGGCATTATATTAACTGGTAACAATTTACAATAATTTTTAGCACTACCTATTATTTCAGGATTTGTTTTATAATAAGGAAATAACGACAATAATTCTTCTTGTACCATTCCTATTAATTTAACAAAAGAAATAATAAATAGTTCGTCATAAGGTACATTACCTAAATGCAAATGTAACGAACATTTTTCATCAAATGCAGTACGTTCTGATAATGTTTTACAAATATTATCTAAAGCAGCTATTCCTTTAGCATTTTGCAAAGGTACAGTTACAAATTCATAAGGTTCTTGTCCTGTTGGTAATCTTAAAGAACCATCACGTACTGGAATTAAGCCTAATTTAGATAATAAATTTTCAGATACGTAACCCATTCGAGTTTCAAATTCTAAACCAAATGAATGCTGATGTAGATTTTTTGCAATATAAAAATGCTCTTTTGTAATTTGCTCGTTAAATAATTGTTTAAACGAGCTAGAAGCGTATTCTAGTGCATTATCAGAACCATAACTTAAATGTCCGTAACCTTGGCCTAAAGTTCTTTTAAATTTAGAACTAAACTTTTCATTTTTAGGATATAAAATATTATCACCATAACCATAGTCATAATTACCTAATTGTTGTAGTACTTCTAAATTACGACATGAAATGTATTTAACTTTATAATTTTTTAAAGTGTCTATTAAATAAGAAGGGTAATCTCCTTCTAATATAATATTTGTATCCAGTGCAATTTGTATTTGTCCATTATTAGAAATTATTTGTACATATACTTGCAATTGAGTATCTTCTTCAAAAAATCCGCCAATTGGTGTACCGTTAATTACATCTACAATACCATATTTTAAAAAATTATTAGCATATTCTTTTTTAACATAAGTACCTGTAGTGTAATTTTTAACAATAAGACCGTTATTTTTACGATGCCACTTGTTATCTACAAAAAAACAATCAACATTAATTTCGTAAAATTGCCCTTTAATTTTTCTGCAATTTTCTCGTGGAACTTGATTTCCACTTATTGTTTTAACATTCATTAGTTAACTATAACTTGTTTAATAGTGTTAATAATTTGATTAAATACTATAAATTCATCGTCTTCCCATTTATTTTCAGCTTCTTTTTGAGCTAAATTATTGTAGACTTCTAAGTTAGTCGGTAAATCATTGATATGATATAATGAACCTGATATCTTTTTTTTAGATTTATTAACGTTTGTACCGAAAACTAAATCTTTAATTTTAGTATTAATATCGTCTTCATTGTAATTATCACATATACAAAATTGCATATTGTCATTACATGAAGAACAAGGTACCAGATTAGAATTATCATTATCGTTGTCTACATCTTTTGACGAAATTAAACAACTAACTTCTGAAAGATCTGTAATTTTTCCTCCAGTTATTTTAATAGTTTGTTGTCTAGCAAATAAAGGATTAAAACTTAAAGTAAATACTTGTTTGCCGCCAAAATACATTTGATTAGCAAATTGAACTCTATCAGGAACAGGATGTAAAGCATATTTTGACAATTCAAATAAATTGTGCTTATGTTTTAAAGCAGCACTGTAATCCGAAACTAAAACTAAAGGTACTCCATTTACAAATGCAAATGAATCGCAATCTTCTGATTGATTATCTGATTCAACTTTACCTGTTAAAATATTTACATGATAAATACCATCTGGAATAGGAGCTTGATTTAATCTATAAAATCCTTCTACAAAATAAATATGGTTTTTTATCTTGAAAAAATCATCTCCTTCTTTAAAACTTCCAACACCAAAACTTATTTTAAGTGCCACTTGTACATTATAACCTATTCGATTATGATTATAATTATGTTGGCGTACTGGAACTTTATTAATTGATGCACTATGTACATATTGAGATGCAAAGTAATTTTTAGTTCTATTAATTACTTGAGTATCAACAATTTGACCGTTTTGAATTGTATATAGTTTATTAATAGGTAGTGGCCAAACATTTGATTCGTCTCCTCCGATTGCGTATAAAGCTTCTTCTATTGAAGACAAATACATTGAATTTTCAGATTCTTGATAGAAAAATAAAGGTCTTTCTTCTTTATAATCACTAAAATCTTTAATTTCTTCAGTATAAAAATCATCTCCGTAAAGTTTTTTATATTCTTCAGAATTTATTTTAGGTAATTTATTGTAATAATTATAAGATTCTTTAGAAGCACCTTTAAACGCTAATATACTATTCTTATCATAAGGATGGCATGCTAAAAATGCAGCGTGTCCTTCATATTCTGATAAAATATCTAATTTATTTTGAGCAAGAACAGTAAATAAAAATTTAGAATCATTTAAATCAGTTACAGGTATGTCATACTTGGTTGCTAATGCTGTCCAATTATAAATAGTACCGTTATGTACACCTACTAATTCTGTAGCTTTATTGTCTTTTGTCGGAATAGCATATGGATGAGTATATTTTTCATCAGTACCTCCAACAGAAGCTTTACGAGTATGTCCTAAAATACTAAAGTTTTTTTTAGGTTTTGGAATGTATGACTTTTCTATTAATTTTGGAAAAGTTTTAGTCAATCCATTTCCGTGTAAAATTTCATTGTTTATAAACAAGCCACAGGCGTCTCCGCCTCGTGACTCGTTATAAATACCTAAAATTTTAATTTTGTCAAGGTTTGGAGAATTACCTGAATATCCAAATATCCCACACATATTAAATTATTTTTACAGTTGTTAAATCACATATAGATAATTGTTCAATTATCTCATATGCAAGATTTTTATTATTATTTTCAAAACAATCTGCTACTTTAGTATACCATAAATTTGGATCAAAACCGTTATTTATAGCATTAATAGCAGCGTGAACTTGATCATAAATAAACCCAATTAATTCATCATTAGTTAACCAATAATTAGATGGAGTACGGTATTCTACACCATATGATTTAAATCTACATGCGCCATAGTTACCATATAATTCTTTTCGTTTATTATCAGGTTCTAAAAGCAGCATAGGAATACCTACATACAAATCTAAAGTTTTAATTAACTTTTCAGATGTTTCTAAATTAGGATTATCATAGCCAATATGAATATGACCGCCACAAGTACGAAGATTAGTAATTTCTCCTAAAGGTTTAGGATTTTCACTATTTGTCCAAGCATTGTAATCAGGACTACATCCAAAAGTCATTGCTTGTTCGTTTTGTAGTAAATCAAAATTAATATAAGCAGCAGGTTCAATTTTTGTAATCAAATGATCTGGTAGAATAGTATTAATATAAGCAAGCATAAATTGAATACTGTCTACAAATTCTGTTTTTGTGCTAGCAGGTGGAATATTAAATTCTACCATAATGTTATCTTCTTGCAATGCGTAGCCGTCTTCAGATACTTTAATAGGAAAATCTTTAGTACCTCCGATGCGTCCAACTGCAGAATCATAATCTTCTGTATTAAGATTATAAAGAAATAACTCAGGATCAGCTCCTATTTTAACTTTGTTGATCATATTTGTAATTACTAGTTTTAATAACTTCTATTTTATATTTTTCAGTTGTAATATCCCCAAAAGCAGGGGCAGAATTAATTTCACATACGATGAATTTAGGATCATCATGTTTATTAGTTTGTACTCTGATATCTACTGCACCAATATCTAAACCTACAGATTTTAAAGCAGCTTGGGCATGTTCTACCATTTTATCCCAGCATTTAGGCCGATCAAAATTAGGATTTTCTTCAACTAACCAGTTACAATTAGTAGAATTAAAAAACCATTTGTCTTCTATTTCTTGACGTCTAACTTTGCGACATGTGTAAAAACAAGGAGTTATAAGAGAAGTATGTATACGATATTCTTTACCGTAATTATAATATTTCTCAATAAAGTATCCTTGAGTATTGCCTGATAAAAAAGTATTTAATTCTTCTCTATTATTAAGAAGTTTCATACCTTCGCCTTTTTTACCCATAATTTTTTTAGCTAATAATGGGTACTGCAAGTCATTTAAATCAGCTTCATGCTGATCGATAAATAAAGTTTGGTTGTGAATAGTATACCAAATAGCTTGATTTACATTATATTCTTTAAACAACCTCTTCATTCGTAGTTTATTAGAAGAATTTCTAACACTGTCTGGTGTATTAATTCTTACATCTGCGTTTGGTGATTCAGTAGTAGACCCGAATCCAATACTTAATATATAAGGAAGTAAAGGCAAACCTTTATTTTTTCTTCTAAGAGGAGCTACTGTATGGTTTTTACTTAAAACTCTGGGTCTAAACTTTGTGTACTTAGGCATTGAATTTACCGTTTTTAATTAGTAATGATTTGTCAATTGGTTTATTAAAAGTATAAATATTAGCTTTTACTCCCATTGAAAGTAGTTGCCTGTTATACAAACCTTTAGTAGGATCATCAGCTCTATAACCTTCTAAACGATCTAATTTAGTTAGCGTTTCTGGAGAAACTAGATAAACTTCGTAATCAATTTCTTGAGATTGTTCGGAATCAAATTTTAAACCTGGAAAGAATCCTAAATTGTAAATAGAAGCATATTTAGTATCACCATGTTCATCTTTACCTACTAATGCTTTGTAATCAGATTTTATAAAAACAGCATCTTTTAATAATCCGTGATTACTAAAACCTTTTTTTAATGTTCCGTACACTATTACGTATTTCCATTCATGTTTCTTTTTTAAAAAATTAAAAAATCCTAAAATTCCAGAATAATTATGCAAAGAAGTAAGATCTGTACCAAAAGTTTTCAAAAATTCTTCATAATCATTTTTATGACTATATATCCATTTAATAGCAGGTATAAATAGTTTATCTAAATTTAGATTTCCATCTATTGTTGCATTATTCATGCGTAATACCAACTCTCTAAAATAAAACAAAATAAAAGAAAGTTGAAATAGTGGACGTATGATGTCACTATTGATACGTATAATTAAAATCGGAGTTTTAACAATATTATCATTATCTACTGCTTCAGCAATTTCATAGGAAACCTGGTCTTTAAAATCTGGTATTAATTCAATTAATTCATTAAAAGCATTAATAACTTCTTCTTCATTAATTATAGTACTACCTCCATTTGTTAGCCTAAAACCAAATTCGTAAAAAGCCATGTTTTGGTATCTTTGATAGTATGTCGCATCAATTTTAAAACCGTATTGTGTTCTATTTTCAAATTTATTTTCTAGCAAATACAGCGCTAATTCTTGATAATAATCTTTACATTTTACATAACCGTAATGCACATTATTGTTAAAAATAATGCTTGTTGACACATTGTTATTTAATTGATTTAAATCAGTGGGATTACTTAATACCCATTTTATTTGTCTCATTAATTATAATTTGTTTTAATTCATTTAAGCTAAAATCTTTAACAAAATCAGATAGATCTTTAGCAGGTAATTTTAGTTCTAATTTAAATAAGTCTTGATAATAATCACAAAATAATTGTGCTAATTTAAAACCTTCTTCATCAGAATCAAATAAAACTATAATAGTTTTATAACATGTTTTTAATTTATCCATGATTTCTTTCTTAAACCATGAACTTTCAGAATTAGGAGCAATTGCTTCATATCCCAATTCTAACATTATTGCTACTTCTTTTAATGAAGAGACAATAAATAAAATACCATTTGTCCATGACAACAAATGGTATCCAAAAATAGAATTTTCATTAGTATTGCCTATAAATTTATATTTTAATGAAAAAGGCTGATAAATTTTAAACCTAGATCCAGTATTATAACAATAAGCATGTTTGTCAGCTGTAAAAAAATAATTATTTATTTTATAAAATGCTACGGGATGTACATTTAATTTAGATAATGTGAATTTACTAATTGAAAAAGCAGTCCAAAATTCTTTATCACCATTGTTCCATTTTCTGTAATAAGGTAAAATACTAGATTTAGAATTTATTACAGGTAAATCAATAGTTTTAAGTTCTTCTTCATTGTAATAATCAGAACTAATTTTACTAATTACTTCGGTTAAAGACATATTCCAATATCGTGTAAAAAAATCAATTACATCACCTTGGTCATGATTAGCATGATCATAAAAATTACCATTATTAAAAATAATAAAAGAAGGATGTTTATCTACACGTAATGGTGAAGACATGATTTGATTAAATTTAATATTAGCCGACACATATTTTAAATACAAGTGTGAAGCAGGTATTTTATTTTTAATGTCTTCAATAGTTAATATTAAGTTTTTAGTAGTAATCATGTTTGAATTTTTAAAGACTGAGGGTAAATTTCAATATTACCTATTTTAAAATAATATATTCGTTTAAAATTTTGTAATTGGGGAGCTTTTTCAGTTAAATCTGATATAGTGTTACGCTCACGTATTACCATTAAATGATGAAAATACATTTTAAAATAACACTTGAATTCATGTTCACTAATTGTTAAATCTTTAATAACTAACATTTTAGATAATTTTTAGATAACAATCTGCCGTATGAATTAACAAATGTTACTGGTTTATTTAAAAGTTCATCGGGCAATAGCATAAAATCTAACAAATCCGTTATTGTTAAATCAGGAAATAATTCGCTTAGATTTAATAGACAGCTGTGATAATACACAGTATAAGAAATTGTATGCATATGAAAAAAAAATAAAAGGGCCATATTTCAGGCCCTTATTAATAATTAATTACCAACCTGCTGCTTCAGAACTATCGTCTTCAATTGGTGTTGTAGAGACATTTTCCATAACTACAGGCTTATAGTGATAAGTCTTAGTTTTATCAAACGTAAGTTTAGTTTCATCAGCATTAACAAATCCATAATTAGGAGTAACTAATGAGTAACGAGTAACCATTTTACCGTCTTTTTCAGTAACATATTCTTCAGCACCTATAACCCAGTTTGTAAACTTATTAGTCAATAAAGGTGTAATTTTATGAATATATTCGTCTAAATTTGCAGCTTCAACAGCATTTAGTTGATCTCTTACACCTAGAGCATCTGCAATATCAGAAACTTTACGTAAAAAGTTATTCATCATTCCTTGGTAAGAATCTTTATTAGGATTCATATAAGAACTTAAAATAACTCGACCTACTTGGCCTTTAGCTCCTTCAACACCGTTGAAATTTGCATCATTTACAGGCATTGATTCCATGTTCATACGAATACGTTGTGCACCAGTACTAGAATTTTGAATTTCAAAACTATTAATTTTGTACTTTCCTACGCCATAATTCATGGAAGAATTGTTATCGATATTTTTTGTTGTTATATTCATTATTTGTAATATGTATTAATTGTATTAGACACTAATTGTAAATCATTTGGGATATAAAGTTCAGTAAACATTGTCATAGGAGTTTTAGCAGTTGTGTTACCTAAATTTTGAGTAACAAATAAATGGTTTACTCCTTCTTTAGTTCTTTGTACTTCAGTAAACAAAACTATAGAAAATAAACCTTCTAAGCCGCCTACTACATTATCTACTAATTTACCAAAGCTTTTAGCTTTGTAATAAATCTCACCAGTCATTTCATCCCTTTCTTTTTCTTGGTGAGTTAAATAAAAGATTGTTAAATCTTCTCTTAAAGTTTTAGGAAGAGAACAA
>Ga0129345_1000264_pt1 | contig 18864 bp, 17 predicted proteins | sample CPBDNA_FD_94425 | JGI IMG/M metagenome (GOLD analysis project Ga0129345, IMG submission 94425) | Freshwater to marine salinity gradient microbial communities from Chesapeake Bay, USA - CPBay_Sum_20_0.8_DNA | ecosystem: Environmental > Aquatic > Marine > Coastal | place: USA: Chesapeake Bay...
ATTATAGAAAGAACTAGTCTGAAGTCTTATGGCTAGTGTTTGTCCATCTCCACTGGGGAATGGTTGCCATGCCTTTCTGTTTCTAATATTTTTAACAGAAAAATTATTAAATGCCACACCAAAGGTACCCATGAATCCACCTCCACCATATCCGCCTTGTAATTCTAATTGACTTGCTCCAGCCTCAATTAATCCAAGTTCTATATCAACAGTTCCTTGATTAGGATCAACATTCTTAAAATCTGGGCTTATCTGTTCTGCATCAAAGAAACCTAATTGTCCAACTTCACGAATTGTTCTTACAACTTTATCCTTACTGTAAAGTTCTCCTGGTTTAATTCTTAACTCTCTGAAGATTACATTATCATTAGTCTTGGTGTTACCAGTTACTGAAATTTTATTAAAACTAGCAAGTTTACCCTCGTTAATCCTAATTTCAAAATCTATAGTATCATTTTCAGCACTTACCTCAACAGCATTAACTGATGAAAAAAGGTATCCACTATTTTGGTATAGATTGGATATGTCATTTGCATCAGGTTTTTCGTCTTGTATTCTTTCTTTAAGTAGAACTCCATTGTAGGTATCACCTTTTTTAATACCTAATATTTGATCAAGCTGAAAATTAGTATATGAACTATTTCCAATATAGTTAATGTCTCCAAAATAATACTTATTACCCTCATCAATATTTAAGTTAATATCAATTGTCTTTTCATCGTTTATAACAACTGTATCAAATTCAACACGAGCATCTCTATACCCTTTCTCTTTATAATATGAGATTAAATTCTCCTTATCTGCAATATAATCTGAATCAATAAGTTTGGATTTTTTCCAAAATCTAAGTGGAAATTTTTTCTTAGTTTTTTTTAATTTCGATCTTAGTTTAAAGTCTCCAAAAATTTCATTACCTGAAAAAATTATATTTCTTATTTTAACCCTCTCACCTTTATCAATGTTAATATCTAAGTTGATTCTATTTGAGCCAATAGAGTCAGGAACGGTTAAGAGTTTAACTTCAGAATTTAAATAACCATCTTCCCTTAATTCATTCGTTATATAGTTCTTTGTATTTGTAAGAAAGCTTTCAGATAATCTCTTACCTTCTGATAATTCTGTTTCCTTTTCAAAAGTTTCTGCCTTACCTTTTTTAATGCCATTTATTCTATACTTCAATAATGTTGGTAATTCCTCTACATTGATCTCCAATTTAATGGCTCCATTATTTATATCAGTTACATAAAGATCAACATTACTGAATAGTTCTAAATTCCAAAGTTTTTTTAAGATTGCGCTAATTTCTTCTCCAGGCACTTGAATTGATTGACCTTGTCTAAGTCCACTATATGTTACTACAGTTTTATCACTAAAATTTTTAAGCCCTACAACAGTTATAGTATCAATAGTATAAGTACCTCCCTTTCTGAAAACATCTTGAGAATAAACAAGCCCTGACATTAAAAGCAGGACAGCAAGAATATATAAAATTTTTGATCTAAAGTTGTTTACTAGTTTTTCCAAATCTTCTCTCTCTTTTTTGATATTCAATAATTGCATCTGTAAAATCTACTTCGGAAAAGTCAGGCCAATATGTTTCAGTGAAATATAATTCAGCATATGCTATTTGCCATAATAAGAAATTGCTAATCCTTTGCTCACCACTAGTTCTAATTAGCAAATCTACATCTGGTAAATTTTTTGTGTAAAGATGGTCATTAATGATGGAATCATCAAAATTATCTAGACAAATTATCTCATTTTTAACTTTTTTGGAAATCTCTTTAACAGCTTCAAAAATCTCCTGTTTACCACCATAGCTCAAAGCTAAAGTTAATGTCATTCCTGAGTTGTCTTTTGTATTATCTATAATTTTGTTTAATTCGTATCTTACTTCATCTGGAAGTGACTTAACATCACCTATTGCATTTAATCTAACATTATTATTAAATAAATCTTCAAATTCATCTCTAAGAGTTTCGACTAATAATTTCATTAATGTTTCTATCTCATGGTTAGGCCTTCCCCAGTTTTCAACAGAGAATGCAAATAAGGTTAAATACTTTATCTTATGCTTGCTTGCCTCCTCAACAATCTTTTTTACAGATCTAACTCCATTTTGATGACCAAACTCTCGAGGCATTCCTTTTTGTTCAGCCCATCTTCCATTACCATCCATAATAATTGCTATATGATTAGGCGTATTCATTAATCGCTTACTTTATTATTTCTCATATCTTGTCCCCAAAAGAGTTTTTCTCTTAATCTTTTATAAAAGTTATCATCATCAAGTTTAATTGTCTTTATTGTGAACTTTGATTTTGAAATCTGAATTTCATTTTTTGATTCAAACGAGTACATTCTAGAGTCCAAAGATAAATTAATATTATCAGTTCCATCAACTTGAATTTTAACTTCTGAATCATCAGGAATTATTAGAGATCTCATATTAATATTATGTGGTGCGATTGGATTCAATATGATTACCTTGGACTCTGGAGATACAACTGAGCCACCATTACTTAGAGAATAACCTGTAGAACCTGTAGGAGTTGATATTATTAACCCATCTGACCAATAATTAGTTAGATAGTCATCATTAATCATACATGATATATTTAGAAGAGATGTAGAGTCTTTTCTTTGAATTGTAACTTCATTTAATGCATATGAAAAAAGTTTACTGGCTGAATATGACTTTACCTCTAGAAGCGTTCTATCTATAATACTAAATTTCTTTTCTTTAAGTTTATTTACAGCTTGGTCTATATTTTCTTTTTGTACGCTGGTTAAAAAACCAAGTCTTCCTGCATTTATTCCTAAAATTGGTATTCCCGAATCTTTTACATATGTAATAGATCTTAATATTGTTCCATCACCACCAACCGCAAAAACATAGTCAATATTTTTATCAATAGGTTCTGATGAATCAAAAAATGAAAACTTATGTTGTAATTCCTTACTAAGATCATTTTTAATTTTTGAATCAATAATTATATCATTTTCTTCTGATACAATATCAATAACTTCCTTGCAGCAAATAACTGAAGAACTATTATTAAATGCTATGTATATAGCAATTTTCATATTGCTAAAATACAAACTTTAAAACTTTATTAAGTACTATATTTGCATTTAACTTTATTGATTTGAGGTGACTAAATTAAGTGTAAATATTAATAAAATTGCAACTCTAAGAAATGCTAGGGGAGAAGATTATCCTAACTTACTTAAAACTGCTAAAGACATTATTAAATTTGGTGCTAATGGTATAACCATCCATCCTAGACCTGATGAGAGGCATATTAAATACTCTGATGCATATGATTTAAAACATAACATTAATACTGAGTTAAATATTGAAGGAAATCCTTCTAAAAAATTTATCGATATGGTTTGTGAAGTAAAACCTGATCAAGTTACTTTAGTCCCTGATAAAGCTGACGCAATTACATCAAACTCGGGTTGGGATACAATTAATAATTTTGATTTTTTGAAAGATATAGTAGAAGAATTTAAATTAAACTCAATAAGAGTATCAATATTTATTGATCCCGATTTAAAAATGCTCGAAGGGGCAAAAAAAATAAATGCAGATAGAGTTGAATTATTTACTGGTCCATATGCTAAACAATACAAAAATGATAAATTAAATGCTATATATAGATATAGTAAATGCTCTGAGATTGCTAATAAAATTGGAATTGAACTTAATGCAGGTCATGATTTAAATCAACAAAATCTTAAATTTTTTAAAAGCAATATTTTAAATCTTAAAGAAGTATCAATAGGGCATGCATTAATTTCAGAGTCACTTTATTTTGGCCTTGAGTCTACAATTAAATCTTATTTAAAAATTTTAAATTGAATATCCTTCATTCAAAAATAGTTGGAGATTCTAATAAGAATATCATTATTGTTCACGGTTTCCTAGGTATGGGAGACAATTGGATATCTCAAGCGAATAAAATTGCTGAAAGTGGATTCAAAGTTCATCTTATTGATTTAAGAAATCATGGTAAAAGTTTTTGGAGTAATGAATTCAGCTTTGATTTAATGGTAGAAGATATCTATGAATATATTACTTATCATAATATCTCAAATCTTTATATGATAGGACATTCAATGGGGGGGAATATTTCTATGCTTTTTGCTAAAAATTATCCAGAGCTACTTAAAAAAATTATAATTGTAGATATAGTTCCTAAAGCATATAAACCTCATCATGATTATATACTTGAAAGCTTAAAATCTCTTGACTTTAATATTATAAAATCCAGAAATGATGCAGATTCTCAACTTTCAAAATTAATTTCTGATAAAAGAGTTAGACAGTTCTTGTTAAAAAATCTTTATTGGAAGGACCAAGACACCTTAGGTCTAAAAATTAATCTTGAAATATTATTTAAATTTAAAAATAAGCTTTCACTAGTTTTTAAGGAAGATTTTTCTTTTAAGAAGCCTACTTTATTTATTCATGGTGAAAATTCTAATTATGTGGAGGAATCAGACTATGATTTAATGAGCTCTTATTTCAAGAATCTTGAAATAGTAAAGGTCCCCTCTGCTTCCCATTGGGTTCATGCAGATAATCCTAAATTTTTTCTAGAGAAAACAATTAATTTTTTAAATTGATATATGGTTAATACTATTATTAGAAAGGCTAATTCAAATGATGTGAAAGATATATTGAGTTTATTAATTGAACTCGCTGAATATGAAAAAGAGCCAGATGCTGTAAAACTATCTGAACAAGAATTAAGAAGAGATGGTTTTGGAGAGAATCCAAAATATCAATGTATTATTGCGGAGATAAATAAAACAATTGTTGGCTTAGCTTTCTATACACCAAGATACTCTACATGGGTAGGAGAGACTCTTCATCTTGAAGATCTCATAGTTACAAAAAAAATGAGAGGTAAAGGAATAGGTACAATTCTATATAAATCATTTCTAAAGGAAGCCAAAAAAAGAGATGTCAATAGAGTAGAGTGGTCTGTTCTAGATTGGAACAAACCTGCTATTAACTTTTATAAAAAAACTGGTGCAATAATTGATGCTCTTGATCAATGGAAAATTGTTCGAATGGACAAACAAATAATTGATGATTATTTATCTAGATAGTTCTTTATAAAGTCCTGAATAAATTTTTTTATTTCATTTCTTGCTTTGATAAAATGGTCCCCATATTCACCGTTTTTAATTTTTGTGGGGTCTGTAAAGTTTTTATGAATTTTAACTAAAGATTCACCTGGAAAAAAAGGACATGTCTCATTAGCATTATCGCAAACAGTTATAATAAAATCAAATTTAATTTTTAGGTATTCGTCTACTAAATTTGAAGTATGATTAGATATATCAATTTTATCTTCAAGCATACAGCGAACAGCATTTGAATTTAGTCCATGTTTTTCAATCCCTGCACTGAATACAGATACAGAGTTATCTGTTAAATTATTCAAATATCCGTGAGCAATTTGACTTCTGCATGAATTACCAGTACAAAGAATAAGAATTTTTTTCATTAAAATCCTAAAGAAATTTTTGCGATATAAAAGAATAAGAAGATTCCAAAAATATCATTAGCTGTAGTTATAAAAGGACCTGTAGCGATAGCCGGATCAATTCCTTGTTTATCAAGGATTATAGGAACAAAAGTTCCAACTAGAGCTGCAATTATTATAACTCCCATCATAGAACCAGCTATAGTAAGACTCATAAATATATCTTGATTAACTATTTGACCAAAAATTAATAAAATAATAGAAAGAGCAAAGCCATTAATTAAACTAAGTCCAATTTCCTTAAAAAGTCTTTTTAATAATGAGCCTTTTACTAAATCATTTGCTAAACCTTGAACTATAATAGCAGAAGATTGTACACCAACATTACCAGCCATAGCTGCAATCAAAGGCGTATAAAAAAATAGATTTCTAAGGTCTGGCTGATTCATTATTTGTTCAAAATCTTTTAAAATAAAAACACTTCCAAGGCCACCTAGAAGTCCTAAGAAGAGCCATGGTAATCTAGCTTTAGTTAATTGAAAAATTGAATCATTTACTTCAACTTCAGATGATATACCAGCAGCTAATTGATAGTCTTTTTCAGCTTCATCTTTAATCAAATCGACAATATCATCAATTGTAATTCTACCAAGTAATGTTTTTCTTTTATTTGTTACAGGAATAGCTTCCAAATCATATTTAGACATAATTTTTGCAACATCTTCGCCTTCCTGATCAACAGTAACATAATCAACACTGGGTATATAAATATCTTTAACTTTAGATCTAGACTTGGCAGTAACAACATCTTTAAGTGAAAGTCTTCCTTTCAATCTATTTTTTGAATCAACAACATAAATTGAATGAATTCTAGTTACATTTTTTGCTTGTTTTCTTATTTCATCAAGACATTTGGAGATACTTAAATTCTCATTAACACTTACTAACTCCTTAGCCATCAAACCACCAGCTGTATCCTCATCATATTTAAGTAATTCTTTAATGTCATCTGTTAACTCAGAATCTTTAATTTGAGAAAATACTCTTTCTTGTCTCTCCTCAGTTAATTCCGAAATAACATCTGTTGCATCATCTGTATCAAGCTCAATAATTTTTTCAGCTATTTCTTTAGCGGATAATTTCTCTAAAATTATTTCCCTTAAGTCTTCATCAATTTCTGCTAACGCATCTGCAATTTTTTGTTTATCAAAAATTTTAACAAGAAAAATTACTTCTGTTGTTTCTAATAATTCAAAAATTTCTGCTAAATCTGCGTAATGAATATCTTTTAAGCTTGATAAAAGCTTTTCCCTACTATTATCTTTGATAAGCTTTTTAATTTTACTAATTAACCCATCATTAATTTTAAATTGCTTCATTACTGATTTTTTGTGTTAATCTAATAAATTCATTTACAGATAGTTGCTCAGGTCTCGAATCAAAGATACTATCTTCTAGAATACTTTCTTTTAAATCAAGTTTTTTTAAAGAATTTTTTATTTTCTTTCTTCTTTGCTGAAAACTAAGTTTTACTAATCTATCAAACAGCTTTATATCAAAATTAATATTAATATTTTTCTTTCTGCTCATTGAGATAACTGAGGAATTTACTTTTGGTTTAGGAAAGAATACATTAGGTGAAACATCGAACAAAATTTTAACATTATATAATAACTGAGTTTTTACAGAAATTATTCCATATTCCTTTGAGTTAGGTTTACTAATTATCCTCTCTGCTACTTCTTTCTGAAACATTCCTATTAAATCATCTACTAATAAATAGTTATCTAACACTTTAAAGATAATCTGTGATGAAATATTATATGGAAAATTACCTATTATTAAATTTTTATTATTAAGGGATAATACATCCCTTAAATTAAATTTTAAAAAATCTTGTTTTATAATATTAGGGTTGTATTTCTTATATGAACTTTTAATAAATTTAACTGACTCAGCATCATATTCAATAAGTATTAACTTGTCACTAAACTCAAATAGGTATTTTGTTAATGCTCCTTTTCCTGGTCCAATTTCAACTATTTTATCAAATTCATTTATACTTAAAGCAGTAACAATCTTCTTTGAAATATTTTCATCTGTAAGAAAATGTTGACCCAGGAATTTTTTTGGACTAACATTTTCAATCATAGTATTAGTTTAATATATTAAATCCTGTATAAGGTAATAAAGCATCAGGAATTATAATTCCATTTTCAGATTGATTATTCTCAATTAATCCTGCCATTACTCTAGGAAGTGCTAGTGAACTTCCATTTAAAGTATGTAATGAATAATTTTTACCATCTTTATCTTTAAATTTAAGATTTAGACGATTTGACTGATATGTTTTAAAGTTTGAAACAGAGCTTATCTCAAGCCATTTTTCTTGACCTTTTGAAAAAATTTCAAAATCATATGTTATGGAAGATGTAAAACCTAGGTCACCTGCACATAAATTTATAATTCTAAAATCAAGTTTAAGTTCTGTTAGAATTTCTGTTATATGCTCTTTCATTTTAATTAAAGCATCATCAGACTTATCAGGATGTTCAATTCTGACTATCTCAACTTTATCAAATTGATGTAATCTATTTAGCCCTCTTACATCAGATCCATAACTTCCAGCTTCTCTTCTAAAACATGGGGTATAACCAGTCATCATAATTGGAACCTGGTCCACGGCTAGGATTGTATCTCTATAAATGTTTGTTAAAGGAACCTCTGCTGTAGGAATTAAATAAAAATCATCATTAATTACATGATACATTTGACCATCTTTATCAGGAAGTTGGCCAGTTGCAAAAGCAGAATCTGAGTTTACTAAGTGAGGTACTTGAAATTCTTTGTATCCTGCTGAGGTATTTCTATCTAAAAAGAAGTTTATCAATGCTCTTTGAAGTTTAGCACCTTTATCTTTATATACTGGAAATCCTGATCCTGTTATCTTACTTCCTAATTCAAAATCAATAATGTCATATTCTTTTGATAAATCCCAGTGATTTTTTAGATTGTATCCTGACTCTTTAAAATTAGAACTTCTGAATACTTCAATATTATTTTCCTCAGAAAGTCCATCAGGTACTTTTGAATCAGGAATGTTAGGTACTGAAGATACTAAATCTGATATTTTTAATTTAATTCTATCTAATTCTTCTGCTAAACTCTTTGACTGTAATTTTAAATTTGACGATTCAGATTTAAGATTATCAGTATTAATATTAGTATTACCGACTTTAAATGCTTCAGCTATTTCTTTGGAAATTGTATTAGACTTGAAAAGTATATTATCGAGTTCTTGTTGTATTTTTTTTCGATTATTATTAAGATCTATTATGGAGTCTAATAAGTCTAGATTTTTAAAACCTCTTTTTTTAAGTCCTACAATTGCGTCATCTTTTGAATTTGTGATGTAATCAATCGAAAGCATAATTATTTTAAATCAAAGATAAAATTTATTTGTTGATTAACTCAATACAATGAATTTCATCTTTTTTTAACTGTTCTTTTAAGGCTTGAATTGAAGAAAACTTTATCTCATCTCTTATTTTTAACAATACATCAACAGAGATAGTTTTATCATAGATATCCTTATTAAAATCAAATAAATGAACTTCTATTGATTTTTTGTTTTCACCTATTGTAGGTCTATGACCAATATTCATCATTCCATGGAATTTTTTATCATCAATTAAAGTTTTTATTAAGTAGACTCCATCTTTAGGAATTATTTTATAATTTTCTTCTACATAAATATTTGCAGTTGGATAATCAATTTGTTTTCCCAAACCATCACCTTTAACAACTTTACCAGTTAATTGAAAAAATCTACCTAAAAATTTTGCCGATTTATCAAGATCACCATTATTGATTGAATCTCTAATTTTAGTTGAGCTTACAGCTATTGATTCAACTTCGTGAGCTTTTATTTCTTCAACTATAAAATCAAAGCTTTCTCCATATTTTTTCAAATCATCTACTGATGATTCTCTTCCTTTACCAAATCTGTGATTATATCCAATAATTATGTAGTTAATTTTTAATTTTTCAATTAAATAATCTTTGATAAATTGATCTGCAGATAATAATGAGAAATTTTTATCAAATGGATGTATTATTAGATTTTCAATCCCTAACTTTTCAAAAGCTTCAATTTTTTCATCTAGTGTATCTATCATCTTGACTATATTATACTTATTCAGTATAGTCCTAGGATGAGGAAAAAAAGTAAGAACAACAGATGATAAATTTTTTGTTTTTGAGGAAGATATTAACTTATTTAAGATCTTCTTGTGACCCTCATGAACACCATCAAATGTTCCAATTGTTAGAATGGATCTTTGATTTAAATTATAATCTTCAATGCTCCTAAAAATTTTCATTAAACAAAATTTTTATTATTGTAGAGATTCATTGTCTCTTCAATACTAGTTTGAATAAATGAGAAAATAATCTCAATTGAGCTAGTTTTTAGATTATTTAAGTTTGACTTTTCGAAGCTATTCCACTTTCCTAAAACATAATCGGATTTAGGTATTTTATTATTATTTGATATACCAATCCTCAACCTAGCATATTTAGAAGTTCCAAGATTATTTTCAATATCTTTTAAACCATTATGACCCCCAGATGTGCCATTTGGTTTTATTTTAATATTTCCAAAAAACAAATTTAAATCATCACAAACGACCAGAATGTTTTCGTTAGAAACCTTTTCTTTTTTTTGCCAATATACTAATGATCTTCCTGAATTATTGACATAATTATTAGGCTTTATTATAATTATCTTTTTTCCTCTGTAAATACCTTCTGCCCTTTGTGCTAGTTTTACAGATTCAAACTTAGTATCTAGATTTTGAGAAAGTTCATCAACAATTTCGAAGCCTATGTTATGCCTTGTGTCATCATATTCACTACCTATATTTCCAATACCTAGAATAAGATATTTATTCATATTAGAATTATTATTTAAACTTGAGAGGATCTTCTTAAGAAAATTCATTAGTATTTATTAACCCTAATATAATTAAGATAAATAAAATAAATTTTAAGACTCCTAAGACTCATCATTAGAAGATTCTGTAACAGAATCTTGAGATTCTTTAGCTTCTGGACTTTCAGCATCTTCTGAGACCTCTGCATCTTCAGCAACTTCTGCAGATGCCATAGACGCTCTTGATGTTCTTACTTGGCAAATCACAGTATTATCTGAATGAAGTATTTCAAAATCTTCACTTTCAACTTGAGAAGTATAATACTTATCTCCCAATTCAAGAGAAGAAATATCTACATCAATTGAATCAGGAAGTTTAGCAGGAATAGCTTTTACTTTAAGTTTTCTTTTATTTCTTCTTAAAACACCACCACTATTTAATACTCCTGGGGCTGTTCCACTAAGAATTACGGGTATTTCCATTGTAATTGGTTTATCATCATGTAATTCATAAAAATCAGCATGTAATATTTTATCAGATACTGGATGAAATTGGATGTCTTGAAGAATAGCATTCACTTTTTTATCACCAAAATCTAATACAACAGTATGAGCAGCAGCTGTATAAACTAGATTTTTGAAGGATATTTCAGTTGCAAAAAAATGCATTACTTCTTTTCCTCCATACAAAACACACGGAACATTGTCTTCTTTTCTTAAAGAAATTGTGCTTGTTTTACCAGTATTCTCCCTTATCGTACTTTTTATTTCGATTGATTTCATTTTTATTTATTTATAAATAGCTTATCAATTGATTTGTTATGATGAACATTATACATTGCCTCAGAAAATATTTTTGAGCAAGATAGGTGTTCAACTTTATTAGATTTTTTCTTAATTTCAATTGAATCGCTTGTTATTAATTTACTTAGTTTGGATTTTTCAATTTTTTCATAGGCATCACCAGAAAGCAATGCATGTGTACATATTGCTATTACAGACTCTGCACCTTTTTTAATCATTAGATCTGCAGCACTAGTTAATGTTCCAGCAGTATCAACCATATCGTCAATCAAAACAACATTTTTACCAGTAACATCTCCAATTAGCTCCATGTGTGAAATAATATTACCTTTTGATCTTTGCTTATAACATATTACTACGTCTGAGTCTAAAAATTTTGAGTATGCATAAGCTCTTTTAGAACCACCCATATCAGGTGATGCAATAGTTAAGTTATCAATATTTAGGGATTTTAAATATGGAACAAATATTGATGATGCATATAAATGATCAACAGGTTTCTCAAAGAATCCCTGAATTTGATCAGCATGAAGATCCATTGTAATTATTCTTGTAGCTCCAGCTGATTCCAATAATTTAGCCACTAATTTTGCACCTATTGGAACTCTTGCTTTATCTTTTCTATCCTGTCTTGCCCAACCAAAATAAGGAATTACTGCTGTAATGTGTCTTGCAGAAGCTCTTCTGGCAGCATCAAGCATAAGAAGCATTTCCATTAAATTGTCTGAGGAAGGATTTGTAGATCCAATTATAAATACTCTTGAACCTCTAACTGACTCTTCAAAAGAAGGTTGGAATTCTCCATCACTATATCTTTGAAAACTAACAACACCAAGATCTTTTCCAAAATCTTTAGCAATTTGCTTTGAAAGAGTCATGCTCTGGGTACACGAAAAAATCTTTACAGGCGTTTCCACTATCATATAATTGGAGTGCAAATTTATAAATAATTATTGTTCAGTATAATTTTATCACAAATTATTTAATATCCCGGAATTTATTAATTTTGAGGCCATTAGCTTCGGTGGCGAAACTGGTAGACGCGCTGGATTCAAAATCCAGTTCCTTTGGGAGTGTGGGTTCGATTCCCACCCGAAGTACCACTTTAATTTCATATCAATAAAAAAAACCTCCAGTGCTGCAGTTGGAGGTTATAACTGATAGATTTGGGTTTTCTTTACTTTTAGTTATAGATTGTTAAATCAAATTAAATTTAATAATAGTTAAGTTAAAACCTGTTACGTGATTTTTAAACAACTATTATCATAAGATTAATAAGGAAGATGAGCTGATAAAAAAAACTTGTCTCTAAATCATAAAAAGCATACCTAACATAAGTTTAAAATACATTATAAGTAAAATTTTATTTAGAATAAATTAGATTACTTTTGCCTGCTTTAATAATAGCAAAATGAGCTCAATTAGAAATATTGCAATAATTGCACATGTTGATCATGGTAAAACAACCTTAGTTGATAAAATTATTGATTATTGTAAGGTATTTGATGATAGAAAAGAAAGAACAGAGTTACTCCTTGATAACAATGACTTAGAAAGAGAAAGAGGAATAACTATTCTCTCTAAAAATGTTTCTGTTGTCTACAACGGTGTAAAGATTAATGTGATTGATACTCCAGGGCATGCAGATTTCGGTGGCGAAGTTGAAAGAGTATTAAAGATGGCTGATGGAGTTTTACTATTAGTTGATGCCTTTGAGGGTGCTATGCCACAGACCAGATTTGTTTTAGGAAAGGCTATTGAACTTGGCTTGAAACCAATTGTAGTTGTTAATAAAGTTGATAAAGAAAACTGTACTCCAGATATTGTTCAGGAAGCGATTTTTGATCTAATGATTAGTTTAGACGCAAATGAGGATCAGTTAGATTTTGTAACTCTTTTTGGATCTTCAAAAGAGGGTTGGATGAGTCTGGATTGGAGAGAAAAAAAAGACAGTATACAGCCACTTTTAGATGCTGTTATTAATGTTATTCCTGAGGCCCCATACAATGAAGGTGATCCTCAAATGCAAATTACTTCCTTAGACTATTCAAAATTTGTTGGTAAAATCGCAATAGGTAGAATTTACAGAGGTGATCTTTTTGAAGGAAAGGATTATATGCTTTGTAAAACTGATGGAATTAAAAAGAAAGTAAGAATCAAAGAATTGTACGTTTTTGAAGGAATGGGAAAAGTAAAGGTTAAAAAAGCAAGGTCGGGTGATATCTGCTCTATTGTTGGAATAGAAGATTTTGAGATTGGAGATACAATTGCTGATCTTGAATCACCTCAAGAACTTCCTAGAATTGATATTGATAAACCAACAATGAGTATGTTGTTTACAATCAATAACTCTCCTTTTTTTGGAAGAGAGGGGAAATATGTAACTTCTAGACACATAAGAGACAGGCTCTACAATGAGCTTGAAAGAAATTTGGCACTTAAAGTTGAGGATGGTCCTACTGAAGATAAGTTTATCGTATATGGTAGAGGAATACTTCACTTATCAGTTCTTATTGAAACCATGAGAAGGGAAGGATTTGAGCTTCAAGTTGGAAAACCACAAGTAATTTATAAAGAAATTGATGGTGTTAAATGTGAGCCCATGGAAACACTTGTTATTGATGTGCCAAATGAGTTTTCTGGTAAAGCAATTGAGTTAATTAGTCAAAGAAAAGGAGATATGCTAGTAATGGAACCTAAAGGTAATCTCCTGCACCTTGAGTTTGATATACCTTCAAGGGGATTAATTGGCTTAAGGAATAATATTTTAACTGCTACTGCTGGTAATGCAGTGATGACTCACCGCTTTAGAGAGTATGGTCCTATTAAAGGTAATATTCCTGAAAGAATGAAAGGCTCATTAATTTCTATGGAGGCTGGAACTGCTACTGCATTTTCTATCAATAAATTACAAGATAGGGGTAGATTTTTCATATCTCCTGGAGCAGAAATATATAAAGGACAGGTTATTGGTGAAAACTCTCGAAATGACGACCTTAGCATAAATGTTATAAAAGGAAAAAAGCTCACAAATATGCGAACGCAAAGTACTGATGATGCTGTTCAGATTGAGCCAAAGATTAATTTTTCATTGGAAGAAAGTATGGAATTTATCCAAGGGGATGAATATTTGGAAATAACTCCTAATTCTCTTAGAATGAGAAAGATTGGTTATGGAGAAAATAAGAGAGGATATTAATTATTTTAATAATTGATCAATATTTGTAAAATTATTAATTGACGCAATACAACCAGCATTATTTAAAATATGACTTGAATTACTTGATGTCACACCAATTACATTAATACCAGCATTCACTGCACCTTCAACACCTTCAATGGAGTCCTCAAAAATTATACAATCGTCCTTTTTTAAGTTAAATCCAATTACAGTTTTATCAAACATTTCAGGATTTGGTTTTCCAAAACTTACTTCATCACCACAAATAATACTGTCAAATAAATCATAAACATCCAATTCATTAAGAGTAAGAGTAACATTTTTCCTGATTGCATTACTGGCTAGTCCTACTAGTATATTTTTTGATTTTAATTCAGAAATGAATTCTAAAAACCCTTCAATGGGTTTAATATTTCCTTTGTATATTTTTCTGAAGATAATTTCTTTATCATCACTCATTTTTTTTAACTCATCTATTGAATAAATATTTCCATAAACAGCTTTCATTAAATCAAGTGTCCCTCCTCCCTTATACTTTTTTAATTTTTCTGAAAAATCTTCAACTTTATTTTCTTCAAAAAATATTCGCCATGCTTCAAGATGATATGGTAAACTATCAACTATAGTTCCATCCATATCAAATATTACCCCTTTTATCATTTTGTATTTTTTAAATTATACTTTACTTTAATTAAAAATATTAAACCAATATGAACTCAAGAAGAAATTTTATTAAAAAATCATCATTAATTACTATAGGAACACTTAACTATAATTTTTCTTCATTAATAAAAGATATTAATGGTGTAGATATATCAGTTATTACATATTCATTTAATCCTGGTTCAGAAGACATGAATGTCATAATCCAGAATTGTATTGACTCTAAATCTGATAATATTGAGCTGATGGGAAATCATATTGAAAGATCTTTAGGAATGCCAAGATCAAACAGAATGTCAGCTAATTGGAGAGCTAATGCATCAATGAAATTATTTAAAGATGCAAAGAAAGTATTCAAAGACAATGGAATAAATATTTTTGCCTTTAAAGCAAATTGTATAGATAAAAATAATACTGATGAGGAAATTGAATATGCTATGAAAGCAACTAAAAGTCTTGGAGCAGATTTTTTAACTAATGAGCTTATGGATAATGATAGTGTTGATAGAGTTAATTTTTATGCTGAAAAAAATAATGTTAATGTTGCATATCACACTCATAGTAATAATTTTGGCTCTAATGTAAAAGCAACAGATACAGCATGGGATTATGCTTTAAACTCTTCCAAAAAAAATTATATTAACCTAGATATTGGACATTATATAAATGTCGGGGGATTGAACACTAAAGATTCTCTGTTGGATTTCATAAAAAGAAATCATAAAAGAATTTCAAGCCTTCATTTAAAAGATAGACAAGCAGGTAAAAGTGCTAATTTAACTGCAAGTGACAATCAACAATGGGGGAATGGAGATACTCCAATTATTGAGGTATTACAATTAATGAGAGACAATTCATATAAATTCACAGCAACAATAGAACTTGAATATAGAATTCCAGAGGATTCAAATCGAGTAAAAGAAGTAATAAAATGCTTTGATTATTGTAAACAAGCACTTATTTCATAAATAGATGTATAGGCCTCTATTAACCTTTGCATTTTTAGTACTTACCTCAAGTATATTTTCTCAAAATTTAGGAAGTTTAACAGGTAAGGTCATTGATAATGAAACCGGATTTCCTTTAGAAGGGGCAACAATTATAGTTGAAGATTCAAATTTTTTCGCTGTCTCAGATCAAAATGGTTTTTTTCAAATATTAGATCTACCAACAATAAGTTATAATATAACAGCAAGTTTTATTGGTTTTAAATCTCAAACAAAATTCAATATAATTGTTAAATCGGTTGGAAATCAAAGTTTAGACTACACTTTAAACCCTTTATCAGATATTCTTGATGAAGTTATTCTAACAGAATCTCCTTTTAAGACTTCAATTGAGACTCCATTATCAACTCAAACATTCTCTGCAGTTGAAATTGAAACATATCCTGGAGGTAACAATGATATTACAAGAGTAATTCAAAGTCTTCCTGGTATATCTCCATCTGTTGGAGGTTTTAGAAACGATATTATAATAAGGGGTGGAGGACCAAATGAAACTGTATACTATATAGATGGAATTGAAATACCGAACATTAATCATTTTTCTACTCAAGGTAGTTCTGGAGGTCCAGTCGGATTAGTAAATATTTCATTTATCAAAGATGTAACTCTTTCAACATCTTCCTTTGGAGCAGAATATGATAATGCTTTGTCAGGAGTATTGTCTTTTATTCAAAAGGATGCAAATCCAGATAGATTATCTGGTAACTTTCGAATAGGATCTAGTGAAGCTGGAATAACATTTGAAGGACCTCTAAATGAAAAAACTTCATTTATATTTTCTGTAAGAAGAAGCTATTTGCAATTTTTATTTAAAGCCTTTGGATTTTCTTTTCTCCCTGACTATTGGGATTATCAAATGAAAATAAGCCATAAAATAGATGACTATAATTTTATAAATTTTATAGGAATTGGTTCAATTGATAAATTAACTGTAAATGAACCAGATGAATATGATTTTGAGAACCAATCAACTATTGAGCAGATACCAATTATTAATCAAAAAACAAGAACATTTGGTGTATCATGGAAAAAAATTTACAAACAAAATAATGGTTTCTTTAACTTATCAATAAGTACCAATAGACTTAAAAATGATTTTGAAAGATTTGAAGATAACATCAATAAAAGTGATAAAGTTTATTCAAATATTTCACTAGAAGAAGAGACAAAATTGAGATTTATAAGTAGTCAAACTTTTAATAATTATAAATTTTCAATTGGTGGTAATATTCAATACTCAAATTACTTTAATAATACTTTTTATCCATTCTATGAAATAAATTATAACACTTCTATTGATTTAATTAAATATGGCTTTTTTGCTAAGTCAAATAGAAGATTCTTTGATGATAGATTAGGGATTTCACTTGGAATAAGAGTTGATCAAGATAATTTTACAATAGATAATAATTTATTAAAAAATTTTTCACCTCGAATTGCCTTATCATGGTCCATTTTGAAGGATAATAGATGGAAACTTAACTTTGCAACAGGAAGATATTTTAAGATACCAACATATACTATTCTTGGGTTCAAGAATCTAAATAATAATTTTATTAATAATGATTCTAAATACACAAGAAGTGATCACCTTGTTTTTGGAATAGAGTTTAATAACTCAGAATCATCTAGATTTTCTATTGAAGCTTTCAATAAAAGATACTATAACTATCCGATATCTATTAATGATATGGTTTCACTTGCAAATAAAGGAGGTGATTTTGAAGTTTTAGGTAATGAGAATGTATCTACATCAGGAAGAGGTAAATCATATGGAATTGAATTTCTATATCAACAAAAGCTCAAAAACAACTTTTATGGAATATTTTCTTATACATTTTTTTACAGTAAATTTTCAGGATTTGATGAAGTCTTTCTACCCTCTGTATGGGATAATAGGAATCTAGTTTCATTCACTGGTGGATATAAATTGAAAAAAAATTGGGAGTTTAGCTCAAAACTTAGATATACTGACAAAACTCCTTATGCACCTGTTAACACTATATTGAGTAGCCAGTCTTATCCAGAAATAGTTTTTGATTATTCTCAACTTGGTAATTATTACTTGGATCCATTCCTTAAACTTGATGTTAGAATTGATAAAAGATGGAACTTTAAAACTACATCTATGAATTTTTATTTTGATATTGAGAACCTTTTGCTAAACGAAATTCCAGTTCCTCCTGAATATGGACTCGAGAGAGATAAAAATCAGAATATATTATTTCCGAGGAATTTGATTGAGGTAGAAAGTGATAATAGAAACTCTATAATACCTAGTATAGGCTTTGTTTTCTATTTTTAGAAGGCATTATGACCTGTAATTTCATTACCAAGAATTAATAGATGAATATCATGAGTACCTTCATAAGTTATAACAGATTCAAGATTCATCATATGTCTCATAATACTAAAATCTCCAGTAATACCCATACCTCCAAGTACTTGCCTTGCTTCACGGGCAATATTTATTGCCATATCAACATTATTTCTTTTGGCTAAAGAAATTTGTGCAGAAGTTGCTTTATCTTCATTTTTTAGCTTACCAAGTCTCCATGATAAAAGTTGAGCTTTTGTAATATCCGTTAACATTTCCGCAAGTTTTTTTTGTTGAAGTTGTTTTGCTGCAATTGGTTTTCCAAATTGTATTCTTTCTAATGAGTATTTTAAAGCAGTATTATAACAATCCATAGCAACTCCAATAGCTCCCCATGAAATACCGTATCTTGCAGAGTCCAGACACATTAAAGGAGCTCCAAGTCCAGATTTTTC
>Ga0129345_1000269_pt1 | contig 18746 bp, 20 predicted proteins | sample CPBDNA_FD_94425 | JGI IMG/M metagenome (GOLD analysis project Ga0129345, IMG submission 94425) | Freshwater to marine salinity gradient microbial communities from Chesapeake Bay, USA - CPBay_Sum_20_0.8_DNA | ecosystem: Environmental > Aquatic > Marine > Coastal | place: USA: Chesapeake Bay...
ATTGCTTTAGCATTTACGTTTGCTTTATACAAAAAATAAATAAAATTATGTCACTACTAGAAAAACTAAAGAAATCATCTCGGACATCAGGCGCTGAAGTCCTCTCAGAATCAAAGCTTTTTGGAGAAAAAGAACTTACCACTACTCAGGTGCCAATGGTAAACGTTGCACTTTCGGGCTCAATTAATGGTGGTTTGGCCTCAGGCCTAACTGTTTTAGCAGGTCCTTCAAAACACTTTAAGACTTCATTTGCTTTGCTTATGGCAAGTGCTTATTTAAAGAAATACGACGATGCGGTATTGCTTTTTTATGATTCAGAATTTGGTTCACCTCAATCTTATTTTGAAGCATTTGATGTAGATACGAGTCGAGTACTTCATACACCAGTTACTAATATCGAAGAACTTAAATTTGATCTTGTGCATCAACTTAATGAAATCGATCGAAAAGATCGTGTGGTTGTTGTAATTGACTCAGTCGGCAATATTGCTTCGAAGAAAGAAGTTGAAGACGCAGAAAACATGAAGTCTGTAGCTGATATGACACGTGCAAAAGCACTAAAGGGTCTATTCCGTATGATTACACCAATGCTTACTCTTAAGGATGTACCGCTATTGGCAATCAACCACACATACATGGAACAAGGCTTGTTTCCAAAGGCCGTTGTTTCAGGAGGAACGGGAGTGATGTACTCAGCAGATAACGTATGGATTATTGGTCGTCGACAAGAAAAGACAGGTACTGAAGTTACAGGATATGACTTTGTCATAAATGTTGAAAAGTCACGATTCGTAAAAGAAAAATCGAAGATTCCAATTTCAGTTTCTTGGGAAGGCGGTATCGAAAAATGGTCAGGTCTTACTGAAGTTGCACTTGATCTTGGGTATGTCGTTAAACCAAAAAATGGTTGGTACCAAGCAAAAAATCCTGAAACAGGTGAAGAACTCTCTGGCAATGTTCGTATGAAAGATACATTAACTAAAGGTTTTTGGAGTAACATCTTTGAAAAAACAGACTTTGCCTCACAGATTGAAAAGCGCTATAAGGTAGCATACAAACCAATCCTTAGTGAAGAAATTGAAACATTAGTAGAAGCTGATGATTGATATTGACAAAACGGTTCAATTCGTTGAAAGACCATCGAGTGAACTTTATTCACTTAAGGTTATACAAGGTCCTTATCTTGGTGTAATATATACTTATGGAAAAGTTACTTTACACGAAGATGAGGCCAACGATGAATTAAAGGTAAAATTTGATTATAAAATTGAAGAAGTTCCTAAAAATCTAAATCAAAAAAAGCTTGAAAAATCAAAAGATTTTAGAAATTTTATGGGAGACATTTTGACACAACTACTTGAAGAACAATTAGACAATGACAGATCTACAAACGATAATACTCAAAACACTAACTAATGATGAAGAATATTGCAGAAAAGCTTTACCTCACATAAAAACCGAGTATTTTGAAAATGAACATAGACCTGTTTATGAACTTATTTTACGCTTTTTAACACAATTTAATAAACTTCCAAACTCTCAAGCGCTTGAGGTCGAGTTTCAAAAGTCCGATTATATAAATAAGTCCAATCGTAATGAAATTCATAATCTCATTGTTGACTTGAAAAATTATGAGGAAGTGGAACGAGAATGGCTACTGAACTCGACCGAGGAATGGTGTAAGCAAAGGGCAGTATACCTAGCTATCATAAAATCAATTAGCATCATAGATGGAAAGGATAAACAATTAACTGATGGTGCTATCCCTGGTATTTTATCAAAGGCATTAAGCGTGTCATTTGATACTAATGTTGGCCATGATTATTTTGAAAACTCAGAAAAACGATACGACTTCTATCATCTTCAGGAAGATAAAATTCCTTTTGATCTTAGTATGTTCAATACGATTACAAAGGGTGGTGTTTCAAATAAGACACTTAATATTATCCTTGCAGGAACTGGTGTTGGAAAGAGTTTGGCGATGTGTCACTTCGCTTCTGCCAATCTGTCCGCAGGACAAAACGTGCTATATATCACCATGGAAATGGCAGAAGAAAGGATTGCTGAACGAATCGATGCAAATCTATTTGACGTACCAATTGATCAACTTGAGACGTTGCCTCGCGAATTATTTGATTCCAAAGTTAATAAACTTAAAGAAAAAACAAGAGGCAAACTTATTGTTAAAGAATACCCAACAGCGACAGCGCACGTTGGTCACTTCCGCGCGCTATTAGATGAACTTAAACTAAAGAAAGATTTCAAACCAGACGTAATCTATATTGATTATTTGAATATTTGCGGAAGTTCTCGTATGAAAGGATTAGGTGGTTCGATTAATACCTACTCACTTGTTAAAGCAATTGCTGAAGAACTTCGAGGACTTGCGGTTGAACATAACGTGCCTATTTGGTCGGCGACTCAAGTAACTCGTACTGGTTTTGGTAATACCGATGTAGAACTTACTGATACATCAGAATCATTTGGCTTACCAGCTACTGCGGATTTGATGCTTGCTCTTATTTCAACAGAACAACTTGAAGGCATGAATCAGCTTATGGTAAAGCAATTAAAGAATCGCTATAACGATCCAACTCAAAACAAAAGATTTGTTGTAGGAATTGATCGATCTAAAATGCGATTATATGATGTGGAGGATTCAGCACAAACATTGTCAAGTGACGAAATAAGTACATCAGCTCCTACGAATAAAGACTTCTCTGCATTCAAGATCTAATGTTTATATCAGTCACAGGATCTGGACATAAAAAGCAAGCAATGGTTGCTAATATTGCAGAATTCTGTGCACTGCATTTGATGGAAAAGATTCAGCATGATATTATTCTTAATATTGAATTAATCGTACGTCTAAAAGAAAAGGAAAGTGTTGCAGGTGATTGTATTTGGGAAGATGATGTGTGTAATAGACCAAGGGAATTTACTATTCGAATTGATTCGTCACAGTCATTACAAGACATGCTTGAAACAGTAGCCCATGAGATGGTTCATGTTAAGCAATATGCTAAAGGCGAGTTAAAAGATTATAGTCGACAAACAGACGTATGTAAATGGAAAGGTAAGAAGGTTGATTGCGTAAAAACACATTATTACGATTGTCCTTGGGAAATTGAAGCTCATGGTCGAGAAAGAGGCCTATTTATACGCTGGTTTGAACAAAGTCAATGGAAAAAATGCAAATGGGCCAACTATTGAAGGTGTTAATTCTTATAAATAGAATTGTATTTAACTATAAGTTTTAACACATAATATGGGAACCATGCAATTTAAAGATTATATTACCGAAGAACTCGCGACAGGCTCTTTAGAAAAGGCCGGCAACATCATCCTTAAGTATTTAAGAAAGAAAACTGGATTTAGCTCCATGTTTGCAAACTTAGGATTAGAAAAATTTAAAAACTCAAATGGCGCAGGTTATGGCCTTCGTTATTATGCACCTGGAAAAAAGATTGAATCAATTCGATTTAATTGGAAAAGTGTTGGTTCAGCCAACTCTCAAAACTTATCATCGATCGATATGTGGAATGGTTCAAGCCAAGGCCCAACATATCACATCTCATTTGATCGCGATGTTTCGTTAGTTCAAGTTCTTCCACAAGTTGCTGACATGATGAAAAGTGGTAAAGTTAAAACAGGCAAGTTTACCACTTATCCAACAGATATTTCTTTAAACGAAGAGTTAACTGTTGAAGAACTAAATGTTCTTACAGAGGCAGTTAATCCAGAAGATGCTTATGATAATGTCGTATCTCTTATTTCAAGTCCAGGTTTTACTAAACAAAAGGTGTTTAAAGTTTGGAAGTCAGTAGGTATTAAAATCTTTGATGAAATGGAAGCTCAAAATCCTGCACTTATTCAAAAGTCAGGAAGACAATATACATGGAATGGAACCGACAAAGACGTGAATAAACTTCTTTCACAAAAATCAAATATTCTTTCGGCGATTGGTGCAACATCAGGAAATATTCGCACAGGTTCTGCAAAGGAAACATACTCTTATGATTCTCAACTTGACGAGTTAGAACAAAGTCGTGAAAAGCTTACGTATGAAAAACAGATTTCTGATTTAGAAAACCTTGTTAAGATGACAGTATCAGGTGCATCTAATGCGCTATTCGTCGCTGGCCGAGGTGGTATTGGTAAAACATTTACGGTTGAAAAGGTTTTAAATGGTATGGGACTTTCTGATGGTAATGGCTATTTTAAAAATACCGGCACTGCCTCTGCTGCAGGTATCTATTCATTGCTATTTAAAAATCAACATGGAATTGTATTCTTTGACGATTCAGATGACGCCCTAAAGGATCAAGAATCTCGTAATATGTTTAAGGCAGCAACTGATACAAAGAAAGTAAGAAAACTCGTGTGGAATAAAATGGGTAAAAATGTTGTTGAGCCTGACGAATATGAAGATCCACAAGAACTTATTGATGATGGGAAGATTCCGCGCTTCTTTGAATTTACGGGTAAAGTAATATTCATCTCTAATTTGAAGATGGATAAACTTGATCCTGATGGCGCATTACGTACTCGAGCATTTATGATTGAGATCGATCCAACTGACAGCGAAATCTATGACTTTATGGAATCCATCGTTGATAAAATCAAATTAGATGGTGATTTAGAATTAGATTCAGCTACACGCAAAAAGACAGTTGACTTACTTCGTAAAGGTAAGTCTAAACAAACTGCTAACTTACGTAAACTTTCCCGCGCTTTAAATATGCAGGCAGGTACTCTTAAATCAGGAGTAAATATTTCAGATGGCGAACTCACCCGAATGATCGAGACTTATGCTTAATATAATAAATTTTAAAGAATTCATTTTTGAATCTACAGTATATGCTTCATTAAAGCATAACGATCTTACTAAGCGCAATGGTGCTCGCTTAAATGTTTTCTTAGATAAAGTTAAAAACGGTGATCCGTTCTTAACAACGCAGGGGAACGTAATTATTGATAAAAATTCATTCAAAGATGCTACTAAAAATAATCCATTTAATTCAAAAGGATTTAGTGCACAATTTAATGCCATTTTAGATAAAGGTAAAACTACAGTACAATATCCTCGAGATTTCTATAAAACACCAGAATTCGGTGGTAAAGGTGTAGGCGCAGGAACCGCGGCTGAGGATATGCATTTAGGCGAATTTCAAAAAGAATTGGCTAACGTAATGAAAAAAGAAAAGGTTGCAGCTATTGATATGATAGTTGGAAAGCGCAAAATTAAAAATGTTGTTGCTATGGAATCTACGCCAGGAGTGCCTAAAGCAGATTTTCATTTACTTGATCTTGATGGAAACGAAGTTGCGTGGATATCTCATAAGGCAGGTAAAACATCAAAAGATTTTCAACAATATGGTGGTGTTACACATCCTGTTTTACAACAGTCTAAAGGCGTACAAAAATTTATTGAAGATGTACGAGAATTACGACCAGATGGTTTATCTAAAGGAGAATCTTTTTGGAGAGAAGTGAAAGATACCAATGTTATTCATCAATCAATTTGGGGTATTGACTTTGGTAAAAAGCGCGGTCGCGACAATGTAGATGAATTTCACCAAGGATTTATGAAGTTAAAAAAGTCCGGTAAATCATATAAGATTGTTTCTACACACCATGCAAATAATGGTGAAGAACCAAAGGGTGAGTATGACGCATATTACGTAGCGCGTTATCAAGGAAGCCGTGGCCAATTCGGTATTCAAAATGTTCGTCTTGGCGTATTTCCTAAAGGCCAAAAACCAAAGTCCACAGGAGAATTGATTTAGTGAGTAACGTTTTAGAAAGAGCTCTGCAATTTCATAAGGAAAACCAGATACCTCTGGCTCATAACATTTTTCGTCCTCATTCTGAAAACTACTATAAACTATTTTGCCACGCAAGAAGTTTAAAGGAGTCTATTCAATTAAGCGAGTTCGATGAATATCTATTGTCAACCGACATTGGTGAGTTTGGACTATATGAAGGTAAAGAAGTACCATTAGACCATCCGTTTATCGATGAAGAAAAAGATGTTGAATTGAATAAACCAAAGCGTGGTGGCAAAAAGAAATTTTATGTTTACGTTAAAAACGATAAAGGCAACATAATTAAAGTAGAGTTTGGAGATACTTCTGGATTACAAGCAAAGATAAGCGATCCAGCAGCACGTAAATCATTTGCGGCTCGACACAACTGCGCTGCAAAGAAAGATAAAACATCACCTGGATATTGGTCATGTAATCTTCCACGATATGCTTCTGAGCTTGGTTTAAAAGGCGGGGGTTCGTTTTTTTGGTAATGAGTAAACCATATACAGACGAAGCAAAAGGGCGTTTTAAAATACGCACATTTGAATCAAACACAGATTCACATGAATTAGTTTGGCACCGAGATAAAGCTGATCGCATTGTTACGGTATTAGAAGGTAATGGTTGGTTCTTTCAAATGGATAATAACATTCCTTATGAACTTGAAGAAGGCGATGTTTTGAATATCCCTAAAATGGAATATCATAGAATTTATAAAGCAGGTAATGGTAATTTAGTTTTAGAAATTGAAGAGCCTAAGTTAAAATCGTTTAAGAAATTTACAGTAGAAGGAATGTTATCTTTTAAAACATATCTATCAGAAGCCTTAAAACCAAAGTCAATATCATTCTTTGATATTGATGAAACAGTATTTAATACTTTTGCAAAGATAATCGTGAAAGATAAAAGCACAGGAAAGGAAATTGTACAACTCACAAATCAAGAATTTAATTCTTATAAACTTAAAGATAACGAAGAATTTGATTTTTCTCAATTCGGTGATGCTAAGATTTTCAGAGATACATCGAAAGTAATCAGTTCAGTGATGAAAAGAGTTAAGGAAGTATTATCTGATAAAAGTGCAATGGTTGTATTCCTTACTGCAAGAGCTGATTTTGATTCTAATGCAATGTTTAAAGATACCTTTAGGCAGCATGGATTAAATGTAAATGATACACGAATCCGTTTTGAATTGACCGGTAACTTAAAGATTGGCACAGTTCCACAGAAGAAAGAATATGTGATAAAAAAATTCCTTGATAAATTCAAGCCTCAAGAGGTTGCTATTTATGATGATCATATAGACAATGTGAAGATTATCGATAATATTAAGAATAATTATATCAGTATTAATTTTCATAAATACTTAATTAAAAACAATAAAATCATAAAGAAAAAATGATTTCATTTAAAACATATCTATCAGAAGCCGCCGCCGCAGGCAAGAATACTCATATGACACATATTGAGGACGCTGTGATCTATGGCGGTGTCAAAGGAGCAAGACAAGCAATTCTTGCCTTACGTTCTTTAAGGGATATGCTTGCAGGCAATACTAATTCTTCAACAGACGTAACAGTTAAGTGGGATGGAGCACCCGCTGTTTTTGCTGGCATTGATCCTAGCGATGGGCAATTCTTTGTTGCTAAAAAAGGAATCTTTAATAAAGATCCAAAAGTTTATAAGTCAGAAGCTGATGTTCGAGCAGATACGTCTGGAGATCTTGCTGAAAAATTAGTCACAGCATTTAACGAATTAAAAGATCTTGGTATCAAAGACGTGATTCAAGGTGACATTATGTTTACAAAGGGTGACTTAAATTCTGAAACAATTGATGGAGAAAAGTACATCACGTTTCAACCTAATACAATTGTTTATGCCGTGCCCGCAAAATCGGATTTAGCAAAACAAATCACTCAAGCTAATCTTGGGGTAGTATGGCACACGACTTATAAAGGCAAAGATTTCGCATCGATGAAAGCTTCCTTTGGAGTTAACCTTAAAGGACTAAAAAAGAAAGCAAGCGTTTGGTATCAAGATGCTGAATACAAAGACGTTTCTGGAACAGCAACATTGACAAAGGTTGATACTGACGAAGTAACAGAAGCACTTTCAAAGGCTGGTAAAATATTTCAAAAGATTAAATCAACTACGTTAACTGAACTTGAGAATAACCCCGATCTTGCTACAAAGATTGAAACCTTTAATAACACTCTTGTGCGTAAAGGTGAAAGAATTGCAAATACAACTAAACATGTTCAAGATCTCTTAGCATGGTTTGATGATAAGTTTGCGAAAGAATTAGAAAAACGTTCAAGCGAAAAAGGTAAAGCTGCAGTTGCGCAAAAACGCGAAGAACTATTTAAATTCTTTTCAAAGGAGAATAGAAAAAACCTAGTCCTTATGTTTGACTTAATGAACGCAATTGTTGATGCTAAATTAATCATTATAAATAAACTCGATAAGGTTAAACAGATTGATACGTTCGTTAGAACCCGTAATGGATTTAAAGTTACTGGTTCTGAAGGATTCGTAGCAATTGATAAAGCAACTAATGGTGCTGTTAAACTTGTCGATAGATTAGAATTTTCAACAAACAACTTTTCACCCGACATAATTAAAGGTTGGGAAAGATAAAAATAAACCCCAAAATAATTAAAAGAAAGAAAAAAAAAATGAACTTATACGAAACAGCAAAAGCAAAACTTCTAAATGAAGCCACAGTAAAGGCTAAAGAATACTTAGCATGGGTAAAAGAAAACCATCCACAAGTAGAAAAACTTGTGAAGCAAGCAAAGTGGCTTGAATTCTCATCATTCGGTGTATCATCTAACACAAATAATTGGCACACCTTAAACACAGGTGAAGAATTTGTTGAAGCTATTGTAAAAAATGGTGTACCACTAGATGGTAAAGATATCATGGCATTCAACAAAGCAGGATATAATCTTGAAGTTGTATCTGATGATGATTTGGTTGTGGCATTAATTATTCAGAAAAAATAAATGGATAAGATATTCACACAGTTGAAAAATATGACGAACAAGAAGAAAGTAAATAATATGGAAGATTTAAATAAACTATCGAAGAAAAAGTTAAGAGACCAATCAAAATAAATAATGAAATCGTTTAAACAGTTTAACGAGGATAAAAGACGAGAGGTAGTCTTTACCTTTGGTCGGTTCAATCCGCCTACAATTGGTCATGGTAAACTGTTAGCGAAAGTTGCAGCTGTAGCAATTGGTAATGACTATCGCATTTACGCTTCTCAATCGAGCGATCCAAAAAAGAATCCTTTAGAATATAAAGAAAAGATTAAAGTGATGCGTAAAATGTTTCCTAATCATGGAAGAAACATTATTGAAGATAAAAACGCAAAGACCGCATTACATATCGCATCTATTTTGCACAATCAAGGGTTTACTAAAATCACAATGGTTGTTGGCTCAGATCGTATAAAGGAATTCCAAAAGCTTCTTACAACATATAATGGCGTTAAAGGACGTCATGGCTATTACGATTTTAAAGATGGTATTGATGTAATATCTGCTGGAGAACGTGATCCTGATGCTGAAGGCGTAAGTGGAATGAGTGCGTCTAAGATGAGACAAGCCGCAAGTGAAGGCGACTTTAAATCATTTATGATGGGCATACCAAAGGCCTATGGTGAACATAAAACACTTTTTAATCTTGTTCGTAAAAGAATGGGATTGAAGGAAAAGAATAATTTCCGTGAACATGTCGAACTACCATCACTGTCAGAAACACGTGAACGTTATATCGCTGGTGAAATTTTTAACGTCGGTGATACTGTATATGTTGGTGAAGTACCAATAGTTATTAAAGAACGTAAATCCAATTTTATTATATGCGAAGAAGGTGAAAAGTATTTCATTAACGTTCTTAGCGAAAAGTTAAATAAAACGTATGGTAAAGGCTTATCGAAATCGACAAAAGATAAACGCCAAGCGCAATTTAATAAACAAGCTAAAATGGATGATGATGATCCAAAGGCATATAAACCTGCACCTGGAGATGCAAGAGCAAAGACTAAACTTTCAAAACACACAATCGCTTATCGTAAAAAATTCGGTAAAGATGAAGCTTTAGAATTTGGTACTGACGAACTTGCTAAAAAATATAAAAAGGATACGCCCGGTCAAATTAGCGAAAAATCCATTAAAGGATTAGAGAAGAAGGCCGAAGAATCAGGTATTTCGTATAGTATTTTGAAAAAAGTATTTGATCGTGGAATGGCCGCATGGAAGACAGGCCATAGACCAGGCGCAACACCACACCAATGGGCTTTTGCTCGTGTTAATTCATTTATCACTGGAGGCAAAACAAGAACAACCGCTGATAAAGATCTTTGGGCTCAGCATAAAGGATCGATTAAAGAGTCAAAAGATTTCGAACCGCATTGGATGTATGATCCAAAAACTGGAGAAAAAGAAAAGGCTGAAAAACCTGAAGATCACGAAAGATTAGCAGCAAAGGGTTGGGTTCATGAGCCTATAAAAGAAGGTGAAGGAAAACATAAAGGCGAAACTTGGGAGCAAGGCTATGAAAGAAGAGTAGTTAAAACGACTGATCCCAATCACCTTGAGAAAGGATTTAAGTGGCGCATTAAGGGAAAAGAGCGCGACGAAATTTCAATTAAACTATATAAACAAAAACCTGATTTTGAAGAATATAAAAAACAAATGAAAAGAGTCGCTGGCCACGAGTTTGGAAAGTGATTATTTTATAAATACTATAACTCAATTTAACTTAATGGGAACTATGGAAATTAACGAATTTAATCAAGAAAAACTACGTCTATTAGACACTGAGCATCTTTTAGCATTTTATGGCATATTTGGAACACTTAATAGTCCAAGGGCAAAAGAAATGGTTGCTGGTATATCACGCGAATTAAAGCGTAGAAATTACGCGCTCGATGAAGAAAGTGAAATAGATGTAAAGGCGTTATTAAAAGGATTAGGTAAAGGCGCAAAAGCTGCTGGTAAAATATTAAAAACAGCAATTAAAGTTACCTATCCTATCGCAAAAGATATGGTCAAAGGCACATGGATTATATCTAAAAAAATTGGTGGCGCAATTGGAGATCTAATGGACGATGCAGAGTTTAGAAAACTTTTCACAAAATATATTGATAATCCAGAAGATCCAAATCGACTAAAGAAAATACAAGCATATACAGATAGCATGCTTTCAGATGCACCAGTTTCTGGAATGGAATCAGTAAAAATGAAAAAGCTTCGCATTGAAAAAGTATGTTCGATTGTACTTGGCGAAGATTTTAATAAGGACTTTATTTACGAAGATGTAGATTTTACCAAACCATCTGCGATTAAAAAAGCATATAAGATTTTTGAATCAACTGATCTTGAAGAATCAGCTACTGCTCAACGTAAGCTAAAAACTTATAATAAACTTTCAAGCGCTGAATATGAAAAATTTAGTAAGCTTAAAGCGTTTAATGATAAAGATTGGAAATGGAATTCTAAAGAAGGCCTTTATCATCGAGTTAAAGAATCAACTGATCTTGAAGAAGCTAAACGAATGAAGTATGCTACGGTCATTAAAAAACTTAAAGATGGCGAATGGGATACTTCAATGGATGTTAAGCAAAGAATGCACTTAACTTATACCGATAATAATACTGGTAAGACACAAGTAGTGTTCGTGGAATCAGATGAGCTTGATGAAGCTCCTACAGATAAGTATATGTGGAAAGATATCAATAAGGCATTAATGTCTGCTGGTATTAGAGCTGGCAACATCCTAAAAGTGCTCAAAGCATTAAGAGGTAGAGCTATTGAAGAATCTGTCGAGCTTGAAGAAGCTAAGAAGGTAATCGCTCAAGTTGAATTGTGGAATGGTAAAAAGATAAAAAAATCTTTTAAAGATCAATCTTCTGCAGAAAAATTTATTAAAAATCTACAGGATACTGAAGATGTTCGTGGATACAATATGTATGCAGAAGGTCTTGAAGAAGCTCCTACAGATAAGTATATGCCGAAAGATATTAGTATGGCATTAAGGTCTGCTGGTATTGGAACTGCCAACGTCATGAAAGTAAGAAAACTGTTCAAAGGTAGCACTGCTGATGATAGGTATACGATGAAAGACATTAATTTGGCATTAATGTCTGTTATTGGGTCTAGGAATATCAAAAAGGTGATCAAAGCATTAAGAGGTAGAGCTGTTAAAGAAGCAGATGATCTTGAAGAGAAAACTGTTAGAAGAGGTAATGTTACTGTTAGTAGTCACTCGTATGGTGTCAAAATTAGCGTTGGTAGTAAGTATGTAGTATTAAGCCCTGAAGAAGCCGATGGCGTTCTTGAATACATCGAAACTAAACGCGCGGTTAGAAGTGCAGGATTTTCTATTATGAATGATAAAATGAACCGCGGTATCAGAATTAATGTCTCTGGAGGTTTTGCAATGTTAAGACCAATCGAGGTTGCTGCATTTCTTGAATATAATGGTTTTTCTGACTCTAAAATTCAAAAGGCACTTAGTGGTATAAGTCTTAAATTAGAAGCAGTTGATCTTACATTGCGCAATATTTAATATTTACGATGGGACAATATGACAATGAATAGCACCGAAAAAAATCGTTTAGATAGAATTGAAGAGAAGATTGATAGAATGGCCGAAGCCATCATTGCTCTTGCTCGTGCCGAAGAAAAGATAAGCAATCTAGACGAAACGACGCGTATCATTCTCAAACGATTAGTTGCTCAGGAAGAAAGACTGAGAATAGTCGAGAAAACTCAAGCAGATGCTGAAGGAACTTTAAAGACTGTTAGATCGATTGCGTGGACATTTGTTTCAGCTATAATTACTGGTCTTGGCGCTGCGGTGGTGTGGTTTATTGGCATTGATCAAAACCGATGATCTCTTTTAGTACATTTTTATTTGAAAAGCCATTGACTCCTCAACAACGCATTCAGCGCGGTAGAGTGATGAAACGATTAGCACCTAAGTTGGCAATGAAAAGAAAGATTGCTGCTAAGAAAAAAGCTTCACCTGATAAATTAAAAAAGCGTGCACAGGTAAAAGCAAGAGATATTGTCCGTGATAAATTCTTAAAAGACAAAAACTATAACTCTTTATCATATGCTGAAAAACTTTCAATCGACAAAAAGGTCGAATCTAAAAAAGCAATCTTAAAAAAGATTGCTAAAAAACTATTACCACAAATTAAAAAGGCTGAAGCTGAAAGACTTGAAAAAGAACGAGCTAAGACTGCTTAATATTATAAATAAACCAATAGGAGTAACCATGAATATAAACGATAAAATAACACAGTCTATAGCTGAAACCGTAAAATCAGTTATGGACATTCAAGAAGCATCTGCATCTGATATCAAAAAGATTTTGGCCGCTGCTAAAAAAGCAGGTGCTGATATAAAAGGCAACCAAATTGATTTTGGTGAAGGATCTGTCATTGAAGTATCTATCGAAAAAGGTAAGATTAAGTTCGATGGAGGTATGTCAACAGGAGTTGAATATTTTAATAATGCTAAGGATGCTATAATGGCATTTGAGTCGAATGATATCGAAGAAACCGAAGTGCAAGACGCCGATAAAGATTTTGTTGATTTACATAATACCGATGCTAAAGAAGATCCAGAGCAAAAGAAGTACACCGAAGAAAAAGAAGAGGAAGACGAAGAAGATGTCGAAGAAGGTAATGCTTTTGGACAAGCTGTTACTGATGCTAAAAAAGCAGGTAAGAAAAAATTCACGTTTCAAGGAAAAGAGTATAAGGTAGAATCAACTGATCTTGAAGAAGGTAAATCCGTTAAGGTTAAGACTCGCACTGGTTCTGACAAATATGATTATGATGAACTTTTACCAGAGGTTCAAAAAATCGTAATAATGAGTGACGCCGTTCAAAAAAATAAAAGAATGGATGTTGCTAAGAAAATCACAAAATCGATTATTGATGGTAAAATAAAGAACGCTGATATTTCTTCAGACTTGGCCACACTTATTGGCATTGATCAACCTTATGCAGGTGCAGCTCCTAGAGGTGTTGTAAAAGATCGAATGAAAGAACTTAAATTCGAATCAGTTGATCTTGAAGAAGCTAAAATGAGCCAAGGTTTTCAAACAGCGACCACACAACTTTATGCCCTTGAACAATCTCTAAAGGTTGGATCAAACCTAAACAAGGGCATTAATAAAACTCTTGGAGATAATTTCAATGAGGAGTTTAAAAAGATGGAAAAGTCTCTTGGACAGATTCTTAATATTTGGGAAGAAATTGAAATGGCCATGTCGTTTGCTGAATCAACCGATCTTGAAGAAGCGCTTAGTCCTAAAGATTTTGTAAATGGCGGAGACGAAAAAATTACTCAACGCGAAGTTGATAGCATGCTTTCGAAACTATTTGGAAATGACAAAATGCTAAAGTCTCTTGAAGCGAATAAAGCGTATAAAGATGGTTATGCTGGCAAAACAAAAAATCCTTATAAAAAGGATACAGCAGATTATCACCTTTTTATTCTAGGACAACAATCAGCTGATGCAGATGCCGAATAAAGTTTATAAATAACTTTATGAAGCTTTTTGATGAATTAAATAATGATAACTTTGAATTATATGCAGCAAAGCATTATAGGAATTCTGCATGTCTTGATGTGCAAGAATTTTATGATGACATTGCGCGGTTTAAATATGTAGTAAGACTTCTTCGAAAATACCGCGATAGTGGTAAATTACAAGAACGTTTAATACTAAATCATATCATAACGATCTACAATGTTTTTGAAATAGCCGCAGCCAATAGAATGATATTCTATCGAGTAGATATTAATCTTTGGCCAGCACTCAAAACATTTTTACTTTATTTGAATTATTTACCTGAAAACGTATATCAAAATATAAATATTGATCTGAACATAGCAAAAAAATTAAAGGATTTATAACATGGGATTTTTAAGAGGGCCAGACTTTTTCTACGCAATTCGTTTTTTACGATTGTTGACTACTAATTGGGAAAACACAAACGCATATAAATTAGGAATTGTCGATGAAAATGGTAAAAAGCTAAAAAAGCCAGAAACCTCTGAAGAAAAATCAGCTTATAATACATTCCATAAATTAGTCTTCAATATCAAACGATTGATAAATAAAGTTCCGTTTGGCAAGTCGACTCTTGCATCCTATGCTGCAGCTCTTTATCTCATTAAAGAACACACCGGCATTAGTGATAAAAAAATTGCAAAAGTTATATCGGAAGCAACAGGATTAGATCTTTCTAATTATAAACCTGAACTCAATGAATGGTATTTGACTGAAGATGGAGAAATAGAAACCGGAACATATGCTCTAATGAGAGACATAGCACTACCAAAGACAGGAGAAATGCTTGCTAAAGAAAATTCTTTGGTTGAAATTACAAACGCAACACCGTGTGGATCAATATTTGGTCATATGGTGTTTGAGGCAAGACATATAAAAACTCAACAAACAGTCTATATTACACAAGAGGATATCGCTAGATGATAAACGATATGACCACAACTTCCGCAGTTGCAATTGTGGATCGTCCATTAGGTGCTAAGAAAAAGCGAAAAGAAAAAGAGTTCGTTATTTCAGATGAGACTTTTAATCTTTTTGCAACTGGAAAAACAAAGTTTGAAAGATGGGGGAAATACCTTAATCTTTTAGATGAAACCGAAAAAAGCATTTACGAATTTTATCGTAAAAATAAATCAGCGGTAATTTACCTTCGTAACGAAAAGACTGGTGCGTTGAGAGCGATAAGGCCAAGAGCAGCAAATGAATAAATGATTTCATTTAGTTGTTTACAAGTGCCTATTCATATAGTATAATTAACTCTCTTAACAATAAACACCTATGTCAATATTCGAAGAACAAATTTCTCGTAAACCAGATCATTATCCTTGGACTGAAAACTTCATCCAAGCCATGCATAACGGTTTTTGGACCGATAAAGAATTTAATTTCCAGTCTGACGTTCAAGACTTTAAAGTTAACTTAAGTGATACTGAAAGGGATATGATTACCCGTTCATTATCAGCAATTGCTCAAATTGAAGTAGCGGTAAAAACTTTTTGGGCTAAACTTGGCGAAAACCTTCCACATCCGTCAATTACTGATCTTGGCTATGTTATGGCCAATGTCGAAGTAATTCATAATAATGCTTATGAAAGATTGATCGATGTTCTTGACATGGAAGATGTATTTGAAGAAAATCTTAAGCTTGATATTATTCAGAATCGAGTTAAGTACCTTCGTAAGTACCTTCACAAATATTATAAAGACTCAAAGAAACAATACGTCTATTCACTTATTCTTTTTACGTTGTACGTAGAAAATGTTTCTTTGTTCAGTCAATTCTATACAATTAATTATTTTAGCCGCTTCCGCAATCTTTTAAAGGATACCTCTCAGCAAGTTGCTTATACTTCAAAAGAAGAATTGATTCATGCTATGGTGGGTATGAAACTTGTTAATACAATTAGAGACGAACATCCAGAATTATTTGATGAAGAGTTAACTGAGCGTATTCGATCAGAGTGCTTGGAAGCTTATAAGGCTGAATCTAAAATTATTGAATGGACCGTGAATGGATATCAATCAGAATATCTTTCAACACCTATTCTACAAAACTTTATTAAGAATCGCTTGAATGATTCTCTTACTCAAATTGGAATTGAACCTGTGTTTTCTGATGTTGATCAATCGCTTTTAGAAAAAACAGAATGGTTTGACGTTGACATTTTGGGAAATACTTCAACTGACTTTTTCTATCGTAGACCTGTTGAATATTCGAAAAAGGATAAGTCTTACGATGAAGATGATTTGTTTTAGAAGATATATAAATTATGGAAAAATATTATTGGTTAAATAAAGACTCTCGCGTCTTTCTCGAGAGAGGCTATCTTATGGATGGTGTTACTCCCGAAAAACGCATAAGACAAATAGCGCTTAAAGCGCAAAAGCTTCTTAAAGAAGAAGGCTTTGCTGATAAGTTTGAAGACTATATGTCAAGAGGATGGTACTCATTGGCGTCTCCGATCTGGGCCAACTATGGGCTTAAACGTGGCTTACCCATTTCATGCTTTGGATCGTATATAGACGACACTATGGATTCTATTTTAGGTAAACAGGCCGAGGTTGGTATGATGACTAAGATGGGCGGTGGAACATCTGCATACTTTGGAGCACTGCGAAGTCGGGGTTCTGAAATTTCTGCAGGTGGAAAATCAAATGGACCAGTTCATTTTATGGAACTATTTGAAACCATGACGAACGTTGTTTCTCAGTCTAACGTTCGTCGTGGTTCTTTTGCGGCTTATATGCCAATTGATCACCCAGACATTTTGGAGTTTCTTCAAATACGTAATGATGGCAATCCAATCCAAAATATGTCAATTGGCGTTACAGTAAGCGATAGCTTCATGAAAGAAATGCTTGATGGCGACAAAGAAAAGCGGAAGGTTTGGGGCAAGGTGATTCAAAAGCGTTATGAAAGTGGTTATCCTTATATTATGTTTAGTGACACCGTAAATAAGAATAGACCAAAGGAAAGCGATAAGATTTATGCTTCGAATCTTTGTAGCGAAATTTGTCTATCTACAAATAATGAAGAGTCATTTGTTTGTTGTTTATCTTCGTTGAATCTTTTACACTATGATGAGTGGAAAGATACTGACGCAGTTCAAGTCTTAACGAAGTTTCTTGATACTGTTATTGAAGAGTTTATTGAAAAGACAGAGGATCTGCCATTTATGGAAGCACCTCGTAGATTTGCAATTACTCAAAGAGCTATTGGTATTGGTGTACTTGGATGGCACTCTTATCTTCAAAGTAAAAGCATTTCATTTGAAAGCTTAGATGCCAAAATGCTAACAAACCAGATCTTTAGTCATATTGAAAGTGAAAGTATGGTAGCATCTTCTGAGTTAGCAAAAACATTTGGCGAACCTGAAAAGCTTAAAGGATCTGGTCGCAGGAATATGACAACACAGGCAATTGCACCTACAACTTCAAGCTCGTTTATCCTTGGGCAAGTATCTCCAAGTGTTGAACCATTGAATAGTAATTACTTTGTTAAAGATCTTGCAAAAGGTAAGTTTACTTATAAGAATCCTTATTTAAAAGAAGTTCTTAAGAGTTATAACAATGATACGCCTGATGTGTGGAAGTCAATTCTTGTTACGGGTGGAAGTGTTCAACACCTTATGTTCTTATCAGATCATGAAAAAGAAGTTTTCAAAACGTTTGGTGAAATATCTCAAAAGGAAATTGTGTTACAAGCTAGTATACGTCAAAAGTATATTGATCAATCACAGAGCATTAATTTAATGATTCATCCTAAGACACCTCCACGTGATACAAATCAACTTCTTATTTATGCATGGGAACAAGGAGTAAAAACACTTTACTATCACCGTGGAACCAATCCTTCACAAGAATTATCACGTAACTTACTCACCTGCACGTCTTGCGAAGGATAATATGGCTTTAGAAAAATTATACTGTCCTTGTTGTAAAACAACGTATTCCATAGAATGGGATGAAGATAACGTTTTAGATTACGTTGAGCCTGATTATTGTCCAATGTGTGGGCATGAATTGGCTGATGACTATTATGATGAAGATGAGTATGATGAGTAAAAAGCGGCAGATATATAAATAGTTATATGTGTGTAGTCGCAATAAAATATCTCAAAGATTATGGTTGGGTTGGAGCAAAAAATCGTGATCGAAACTATAAGGCAGAGGTAGAGATTGTTCAGAGCAATCGTCATGATGTTCAGCGTCTATATATCGATGATAAATTAAGTCGATGGAGCGAAGGCGTAAATGAATATGGTGTTTCAATTATATCCGCATCATTCTCTGTAAAAAGCGACGAGAAAGAAGGCGATAAGATTATTCTTAAAC
>Ga0129345_1000271_pt1 | contig 18693 bp, 22 predicted proteins | sample CPBDNA_FD_94425 | JGI IMG/M metagenome (GOLD analysis project Ga0129345, IMG submission 94425) | Freshwater to marine salinity gradient microbial communities from Chesapeake Bay, USA - CPBay_Sum_20_0.8_DNA | ecosystem: Environmental > Aquatic > Marine > Coastal | place: USA: Chesapeake Bay...
TATGTAGATTTGATGATTTCTGAAGAATCAAGAAAAGTATTTTCAGACAGAATAAAGATAGTGTCAGAGATTAGAAAATATTTTGAAAAGGAAAAATACTTAGAAGTAGAAACCCCCATGATGCATCCAATTGCTGGTGGCGCAGCAGCAAAACCGTTTATTACTCATCATAATAGTCTTGATATGAACTTATTTTTAAGAATAGCTCCTGAATTATATCTAAAAAGATTAATTATTGGCGGTTTTGAAAAAGTTTTTGAAATAAATAGAAGCTTTAGAAATGAAGGGCTCTCCGTAAAACATAATCCTGAATTTACCATGATTGAATTTTATGCAGCATATGAAAATTATAATTATTTGATGGATTTAATAGAGAAGTTAATTAAATCTCTTATAAAAGCTTTAAATTTAGATAATAAGTTTAATTATCAAAATTATAAAATTGATACTCAAAGACCATTTGAAAAACTAAATTTCCATGATTCAATAATAAGGTATTGTGACGGGGTAGATGAAAAAAATATTAATAATTACTCAGCTCTTGAGAAGTATTGTGAATCAAATAAAATTGAAGTCACAATCAAAGGCTCATTATATAAAACTCAACTAGATATCTTTGAAAAAATCGTTGAGAGTAAGCTTATCAATCCAACATTTGTGACAGAATATCCTACAGCGGTTTCACCGCTCTCGAGAAGACTTGATAGTAATCCTGAGGTTGTAGAAAGATTTGAATTATTTATTGCGGGTAGAGAGATCGCTAACGGATTTTCTGAACTTAATGACCCTAAAGATCAGGCACAGAGATTTAGCGAACAACTTGAAAATGATGATGAACAAATGAATTATGATGCTGATTTTATCACTGCTATGGAATATGGCATGCCGCCTACTGCTGGCGCAGGAATAGGTATAGATAGACTTGTTATGTTATTGACAAATTCTGCATCAATCAGAGACGTCTTATTTTTTCCATTAATGAAACCAAAAAATTAAAATATAAGTTTCTCTAATTGCTCAAAAAAGTCATTATTAACATCATAGAAAGAGTATTCTTGTTCTTTTCTCTTAATAAGTATTCTATCTTTATTAATACATATCAAAATTAAATCATTCTCCAAAGAATAGATTTCAATATTATTTTGAATTGATTGATACTCAACATGATTTATATCTAGATAGTCTTCTATCAGATTAATATGATTACTCATCACATAATTTTATAGCATAGCCAATATATTTTTTTGGTGTTAACTTTAAAAGATAATCTTTTTCAAGCTCAGGTATGTTAAGACTTTCTATAATTTTATGTATTATATCTTTATTTACTTTTTTGCCACGTGTAAATTTCTTCAAATATTCGTATGAATTAGAAATTTGATATTTTCTTGCGACCATCTGTATAGGTTCTGCTAAGATCTCCCAGCTGTCATTGATATCAGAATTAATTTTATCTTTATTTATTTGTAGTTTATCCAAGCCTATTAAAAGATTTTTATATGCAATAATAGAATATGAAAATGTTAATCCTAAATTTCTAAGAACAGTTGAATCTGATAAATCTCTTTGTAATCTTGATATTGTTAGTTTATTTACAAAGAAATGATTTAATGCATTGCTCATTCCTAAGTTACCTTCCGCATTTTCAAAATTGATAGGGTTAATTTTGTGTGGCATTGTCGATGATCCAATTTCGCCTGCAATATTCTTTTGAGTAAAATAACTTTTAGAAATATATGTCCATATATCTTGAGAGAATCCAATTAATATTGAATTCATGTGATTGATTTTATTACATATATCGGCAATATAGTCATGCGGTTCAATCTGTGTAGTATGAGTGTTAAGTTCTAGCTTTAGATTAGAAAGAAATCTTTTAATAGATTTTGGCCATTCAATACTTGGATAAGTAATGCTATGTGCTGAATAATTACCTGTAGCTCCATTAAACTTTCCTTTGATTTTTATGTTTTTCAGACTAAGTATTTGATTCACTAATCTTTTTTGAAAGTTTATTAATTCTTTGCCCATTGTTGATGGCGAAGCAGGTTGACCATGTGTATGAGATAAGATTGAAACTTTTTTATATTTTTTACCTAAGCTTTTAAGCTTTTTTTGAAGTACATCAGTCTCTATAATCACTCTTTCTCTTGCGCTTTGTACCATAAGGGCATATGAAACATTATTAATATCTTCAGATGTACAACAAATATGGATATGTTCTTTGTATTTGTATATGTGTTTATTCTTCTTTATTTTTTCTTTAATAAAGTATTCAACAGCTTTAACATCATGCTTAGTTACGTCTTCAATTTTTTTTACTTTAACCGAATCTGCACTATTAAAATCTAGATAGATAGATCTTAAAAACTTAATTTGGCTATTTGAGAAGGGAGGCAGGGATGTTACCCCTTTTAAGTTAGAAAGAAATATAAACCATTCTATTTCAACTTTAACTCTAGTTTTGATCAAGTTATGTTCTGAGAAAATCTCATTGACATCACTGCATAGATTTCGATATCTACCATCAGTGGGAGCAGCAACGTTGAGGTTATATTTTTTCATACTAATACAGTCTTAAAATGTTATTATATCACATAATTAATCTTAATAATATTTAGCTATTAAAAATGAAAAAAAATAATTACAGAATTGAACAGGACTCATTAGGTAAAATTAAAGTCCCACAAAATGCTCTGTATGGAGCTCAAACACAACGTGCGGTTGATAATTTTAAAATAAGTGGCATAACATTTGATCCTGCATTTATACAAGCGCTCGCCAGTCTTAAAAATGCTTGTGCTTCTGCTAACGTAAAATGTAAAGTTCTACCAAAAGTGAAAGCATCAACTATATCAAATATTAGTAAAAAAATTTCATCAAACCCTCTTGATTTTATCGATCATTTCCCAATCGATATTTTCCAAACAGGCTCAGGTACAAGTACTAATATGAATATGAATGAAGTCATATCTGAAATTGCTAAAAGAACACTTAAGAGATCAATACACCCAAATGATGATGTCAATATGTCACAGAGCTCTAATGATGTAATTCCAACCACAATAAACATATCCTCCTTAACTATGAGCAAAACTTTATCTACATCTCTAGATTTTTTATGTGATTCACTTAATAAAAAAGCAAAAAAATTAAAAGATATTATTAAATCAGGAAGAACGCATCTGATGGATGCTGTTCCAATTTCTTTTGAGCAAGAGCTTAACGTATGGGAAGAGCAAGTCAGAGCCTCTCAGGCGCAAATAGATTTATCATGTGAGGAGATTTCATATTTACCTATTGGAGGTACTGCTATAGGTACAGGAATTAATGCTCCAAAATCATTTTCTAAGAATGTATGCAGTGAGCTTAATAAAATTTATCGTGAATTAAAGATAAAATTTAAACCTTTACCTGTTAAGGGAGAAATGATGAGTTCACAAAATCATATTCTTACTTTAAGTTCAGCTTTAACACGATACGCATCTACATTACTCAAAATTGCTAATGATATTCGTTGGATGAATAGCGGTCCCATATCGGGATTATCTGAGATATCTCTCAAAGCACTTCAACCTGGCAGCAGTATCATGCCGGGAAAAATAAATCCTGTTATCTCAGAATCTATTATGATGGCAGCTGTTCATGTTAATGGTAATCATTCTACAATCTTGCAGGCAACTAGTAGCGGAAGTTTTCAACTTAATACCATGCTTCCAGTAATTGCTCATAATATTATCGAATCTTTATATTTAATGATTAATTGCTCGTTTAGCATGATAGATTTAATTGATAGTTTTTCGGTAAATGAAGAGACTGTAAAAGATAGTTTATTCAAAAATCCAATAATAGCTACGAAACTTAATCAAGTCATTGGATATGATATGGCTTCAAAGATTGTGAAAAAAGCGTACAAGACTAACAGCTCGATTTTTGATATTGCAGAGAATATGACATCTCTTACAAAATCAGACTTAGTTAAAATACTAGATCCTAAAAAACTCATATAAATGAAACAATCTGATATAGATAATATATTCATCTATTGGGTTTATTACATATCTTTGATTTTCATAGCATTGTTCATCTTAGGTTCTATTGGATTTATATCTAATATATTTCGAGCAGACATAAGTTATATATCATCTTTAATTTTTGTCATCTTTAATTTTTATATATTTCAATGTGGATATTATTTATATAAGTTGAGAGATGCAATATTTTATATTGATACTGTAGAAGTTTATAAACTACATAATATGTTTTTAGACATATGCTCTGAGTATCGATTACAGATTGAAAGTAACAAGCAGAATCAAATATCCAATCAAGATGAATTAAAGTCTAAGCTATATGAATTCGTAGATAATGGATTTTTCATATCTGACCTTTTACTTAAATTAGGAATAATAGGTACCGTTGTAGGATTCATTATTATGCTAAGTTCTTTGTCTGCTATAGATGAAATGAATTTATCAAAAATGAATAATCTATTATTAAGTATGAGTGCTGGTATGAAAGTAGCTCTTTATACAACCTTAACTGGATTAATTGGATCTATTCTCCTAACAATACAATATAATTTCTTCGAATCTAAAATTAATATTTTTATTAATAAAGTACTTAACTCTAAAAAACATGAGAAGAAAGAATAGAATTAGAACTGAACCGTTTACTGATTTATTATTCAATACTCTTCTTGGTTTTACTTTTCTTTTTTTTATAACGGTCCTTTTTATAAATCCTATTTCAAAAATTGGAAATGTTAACATGAAGGCAGAATATATTATTACTGTAGATTGGAAAGATAGTTTACCAGACGATGTAGACATATGGGTTCAAGATCCTAATGGTGAAACGGTATCGTATCTAAAAAAAGATGCAGGCTGGCTGCATCTTGATAGAGATGATCAGGGTATAATTAATGATGTAGTTACAATTGATGGAGAAGAGATAATTTATCCAATAAATCGAGAAGTTGTTACCCTTAGAGGCATTATACCAGGTGAATATATTTTAAATCTTTATTTATATGAACATAAAAGTAAGCATCCAATTGATGTAAAGGTGATTATAGAAAAAGTAAACCCTACATTAAAGTTAGTTTATGCTAACAATATAACATTAGCAAAAAAAGACTCCGAAGTTACTGTAACAAGATTTTTTTTAGATCCTAACGGAGAATATTCTTCGGGTGATTCTCAAAAAAAAATATTAACCCCATATAATCTAAAAAGATTCTAATATGATTTTATATTTATATTTATTTCTACTTTTACTGATATATATTTTTCTAATTCACTATTTTATTAAAAACAAAGCATTTATAGCTAAAATATTAATAGTATTAAGTATTTCTATATTTTTTATTTTTCTATATCAGAGTATTAGAAACAATGAAGGTTATGCGACATCAGATCAACTCCCAAAAAGCTTTTACATATTAAATAGCTATGTTTATAAAGATAGTGTTTTAATCCTTGTAAAAGAAAAAAATTCTAATCCAAGGTTATATAAAATTAATAAATCACTTAAATTAAATAAATTCTTAAAAAAATACAAAGGTTTAAAAAATGATGGACAAGATGTAGTTGTTAAGAAAGATAAAAAAAATAACAAAGATTCTCTAGGTATGTATATCGAAAGCGTTCAAAAGAAGTTACCTCTAAAGTAAGACATAGAATTAGACTGTTTTATTTGTTAGAATACGGCAAATTCTATTCAAGAGGGAAATATAATAATGTCAGAAAAAACTAAAATATCTATAAATAATAATGACTTCAATGTTTTTAATATAAAAAAATATGATATCAATCATTTGCCTTATTCATTGAGAGTGTTAATGGAGAATTATCTAAGAAATGAATCAAACAATGAAAACTTTGACAAAATTATAGAAAAATTTACTAAATGGAACGGCTATGCAGGCGACAATACAGAACTGACTTTTTATCCAAGCAGGGTAATCATGCAAGACTTTACAGGAGTTCCAGCTGTTGTCGATTTAGCATCTATGAGAGATGCTATGACATCCCTAGATGCCTCAAAAGCAGATGCCGTTAATCCTCAGTGTCAAACTGATTTAGTTATAGACCATTCTGTGATGGTAGATCATTTTGGTACTTCAGAATCTAAAGATCTAAATACAAAACTTGAATATGAGAGAAATACTGAAAGATATAAGCTTTTAAAATGGGGTCAACAAGCCTTTAAAAATCTTAGAATAGTACCGCCTAATAATGGAATCATACATCAGATCAATATTGAGTATATTGCAAGAGTTATATATGAGAAAGAAGGACAGCTTTATCCTGATACTGTAGTTGGAACAGATTCACATACTACCATGGTCAATGGACTAGGCGTGTTAGGCTGGGGAGTTGGAGGAATCGAAGCCGAGGCTGCGATGCTAGGTCAGCCGATTCCAATGTTATTACCTGAAGTTATTGGTTTTGAATTAACAGGGAAATTAGGTCAAACAACTACTGCTACAGACTTAGTTTTAACTATTGTTCAAATACTAAGAGAAAAAAATGTTGTCGGTAAATTTGTAGAATTTTATGGATCTGGTTTAGACAATTTAACTATTGCTGACAGATGTACGATTTCTAATATGGCACCGGAATATGGAGCTACATGCGGATTTTTCCCTATTGATGACCTAACAATCGATTACTTGAAAATGACCGGTAAAGATAATGATCATTTACAAGTAGTAGAAAAATATAGCAAACAATGTGGGTTCTTTAGAGATGACAGTCAAGAAATCCAATATACGGACACATTATCATTAGACATGAGTCAAGTGGAAGCATGCCTTGCTGGACCAAAACGTCCACAAGACCGAGTATTGCTTTCAGATGTAAAAGAAGTTTCTGAATCAGAAATCAAAAAATTAAAAAAACAACCAGAATCTGAAGGAACTATCAATGATGGTAATATTTTAATCGCTGCTATTACAAGCTGCACTAATACATCTAATCCTAGTGTGATTTTAGGAGCTGGACTACTAGCAAAAAAAGCTATTGAAAAAGGTCTCGAAACTAAGGAATGGGTTAAGACATCTCTTGCACCAGGATCAAGAGTTGTAGAAAACTATTTAAAAAAATCAAAACTATTAGAACCACTGAATAAATTAGGTTTTAATATTGTTGGATATGGATGTACCACTTGTATTGGCAATTCTGGACCATTAGATGATAAATATGTAAAAGAAATAAATGATAGAGATCTTGTGGTAAGTTCAATACTCTCTGGAAACAGAAATTTTGAAGGAAGAATTCATCCTGAAATTAAAATGAATTTTCTTGCAAGCCCGATGTTAGTGGTTGCATATTCTCTTGTTGGTAAGATTAATATAGATATCAATAAAACTCCTCTTGGAAAAGATAAAAATGGAAATGAAATATTTCTAAAAGATATATGGCCATCTAATACCGAGATTAATGAAGTGATGAGCAAAACAATCGATGGAGAAATGTTTAATAACTCATATAAAAATCTCTTTGATGGAGACAGTAATTGGATGTCTATTCCAACCTCTGACTCTGATCATTTTGATTGGGATGAAAAATCTACCTACATTCAACCTTCGCCATTTTTTGGTAAAGAAAAAGATAATCAGGAAAAATTACCAGCAATTGAAAGCGCATATCCTCTAGTCATCTTGGGTGACAGTGTTACTACCGATCATATTTCTCCTGCTGGCTCATTTAAAGATACCACACCGGCTGGTAAACATTTGTTAGATAATTCTGTAAATATTAAAGATTTCAACTCGTATGGTTCTAGAAGAGGTAATTTTAAAATCATGCAAAGAGGAACTTTTGCAAATATACGTTTATCCAATAAACTTGTTCCAGAAAAAACAGGTGGATTTACAAAACTTTTACCAGAAGGCGTAGAGATGTCTATATATGATGCTGCTCAAGAATATAAGAAAAAGAATACTAACCTTATTATTTTTGCTGGTAAAGATTATGGATGCGGCTCATCCCGTGATTGGGCAGCTAAAGGCACAAAGCTTCTAGGTGTAAAAGCAGTTATAGCTGAGAGTTTTGAAAGGATACACAGATCAAACTTGGTTGGAATGGGTATAATGCCTCTTCAATTTAATAATAATGAAAGTTTTGAATCCCTTGGTTTATCTATGACTTCATCTTTTGATATTGCAGAAATTAATAAAGATGCAAATTCTGTATTAATTACTGAAAAAGACACAGGAAAGTCTTTCGAGGTTAAAGTTAGGATCGACACTGCGAAAGAATGGGATTATTTTGTTAGTGATGGAATTTTAAATTATGTACTTAAAAAGCTTGCTAACTAAACTTTCAGCGCTAGTTCAGCAATCTTTTTACGAAATAGAAAAATCCGGAACTTAGACCCTCCGGATTGTTGCCATAGTATATATGATCTTATTGCAGACATGAGCAAAGCCCGTATCATTGATGCATTTTTATTGTCTGTTAGATACTTATTATCACCGTTAACTATAATTCGTGGGTTTATTTTGCTTACTGTTCTTAAATAGAGTTTTGACAATATTTCTGCATGCTCATCAAGGTTATCCTCTTCCACTTCTTTTGAATTATTTGATAGTTCATCACGTAAATTAGATACAATTTTTTCATGTTTTTTCATATTTCTAACAAGTATCCCTATAGCCTCAAAGTATCTAGTTACTTCTGCATCTTTTGAAAATGCATCACCGACAAGTTGTTTTCTTAAGAAATCTAAGCCCGGATTGAGTCGTTTAGTACTAATATAGACATCTTCTATGTCCTCTGATGTTGTTTGATAAACACTATGAATAAGTGGTTGAATAATATTATTAGTAACAGCGCCTTCCCAAGCTATTTTTTTTATTTCATTACTTGCTTGGTATATTGCGCCTAATGCAATAGTTTCATTTTTTAATTCTGGCTTAAACATTTTGATATGACCGTACCTCCACCAATACACTCAGTCCCATTATATATAACAGCAGCTTGCCCTTTCGCAATACCTCTTTCTTCCTCATAGAGCGTGATTGCGTATCTATCATCTTTTATATTCAATTTACTTTCTTTAAGGTTGCCTCCATGTCTAAATCTTACTTTAACTTTTTGATTATCATAGACTTCATGAATCGAGCTAAATTCACTCAATTCTATTTTGCCCGAATAAAAAAGAGGTGTTTGGTTTTGGCTAACTATCAGTGAATTAGTCTCAGTATCTTTATCTATAACATACCAAGGTGAATCATCACTGTTTCTCATACCACCAATATTTATGCCTTTCCTTTGACCTATTGTGTATTTGCTTAATCCTTTATGAGTGCCTATTGTTTCATGATTATCATAGTGAACAATAGGGCCACTGATTGGCTGAACATAAGAATCAATAAATTCAGTGAATTTTCTCTTACCTATGAAGCATATACCCATACTTTCTTTTTTATTATCAAGACCAAATCCTTGCTCACTTGCTATTTTTTTTACTTCATCTTTATTTAAATTTTCAAGCGGGAAAAGTGTATTTTTTAAAACCTTTTCTTCAAGTGTATATAAAAAATAAGTTTGATCTTTCTTTTTATCTTTAGGTATATGTAATTCTGTACGCTCTCCACGCTGTTTTTTTGCATAATGACCTGTTGCAATTAAATCAAATCCTAAGGACTTAGCATACTTATAAAACTGATTAAATTTAATCTCTCTATTACAAAATACATCAGGATTAGGAGTAAACCCTTTCTTTAGGTTATTGATAAATACTTCAAAAACGTTTGTCCAATACTTATCTGAAAAATTAACAAGATTTAATTTTATGCCTAGAAGCTTAGAGACTCTCAATGCATCGCGGTAGTCATCTTTTGAATTACATTCATCATCATCATCCTCTTCCCAATTTTTCATAAATATACCTTCTATGTCGTAACCGGCTTGAAGAAGCTTATATGCTGCCACCGATGAATCTACGCCACCTGACATTCCTACTGCAACTCTTTGTCTTAACTTTGTCATATATATCTATTTAATAGCGAATATTATAAATGAAATATTAAATCATAATAATAATTAGGCTATTTGATTTGTCAATTTATCTAACAAGTAGTATCATCTAGCCAATTATTTTTATGACTAATGAGGTAATAATGAACAAAATGAGATCTGCACAAGATATTCAAAAGGATTGGGACAGTAATCCTAGATGGAAAAATGTAAAACGCGACTACTCAGCTGAAGAAGTTGTCAAACTAAGTGGTAGTGTAAACATAGAATACAGTTTAGCCAAGCAGGGTGCTGAGAAACTATGGGATGAGATAAATAATAGCGATTTTGTTAATGCCCTAGGTGCTTTAACTGGAAACCAAGCTATGCAACAAGCAAAAGCTGGCCTCAGAGCTGTTTATCTATCTGGTTGGCAAGTTGCTGGTGATGCTAATACAGGCATGCAAATGTATCCAGATCAATCATTATACCCAGTCGATAGCGTACCTTCAGTTGTTAAACGTATCAATAATTCTCTAAGAAGAGCGGATCAACTTAATATTGCCGAAGGAAATGATCCAGTAGATTATATGTTACCGATTGTTGCTGATGCTGAAGCAGGTTTTGGTGGAGTCTTAAATGCGCATGAGTTAATGAAAGCAATGATAGAGGCAGGAGCTGCTGGTGTTCATTTCGAAGATCAATTAGCATCTGCAAAAAAATGTGGTCATATGGGTGGAAAAGTTCTAGTTCCTACGCAAGAAGCAGTGCAAAAACTTGCCGCTGCAAGATTAGCTGCAGATATATATAATACCCCAACCGTGTTATTAGCACGTACAGATGCCGAAGCTGCTAATTTACTTACCAGCGATGTAGATGAGAGAGATAGAGAATTCACTACTGGCGAAAGAACTGCAGAAGGCTTCTACAGGGTTAAAAATGGCATTGAACAAGCAATATCTAGAGGTCTAGCTTACGCTCCTTATGCTGACTTAGTTTGGTGTGAAACTGGAGTGCCAGACCTAGATTTTGCGAGAAAGTTTGCTGAAGCACTGAAAAAAGAACATCCAGAGCAGCTGTTAGCTTATAACTGTTCGCCTTCATTCAACTGGAAGAAAAATCTAAACGATGCTCAAATTGCTAAATTCCAAAAAGAACTAGGAGCAATGGGTTATAAGTTCCAATTTATTACTTTAGCTGGCTTCCATGCGTTAAATTACAGTATGTTCGAACTCTCTAAGGGCTATAATGCTGAGCAAATGACAGCTTACGTCAAGCTCCAAGAAGCAGAATTCGCTGCTGAAAAAGATGGATATACAGCTACTAAGCATCAAAGAGAGGTTGGAACTGGTTATTTTGACTCAGTAACACAAGTAATAACTGGTGGTTCATCCTCGGTAACAGCATTAACAGGCTCTACCGAAGAAGAGCAATTTGATAAGTAAAGGAGCTTATTGATTGAAGCTTAATATTCCATTAGATGGAACAAAAATTGGGCATGATGGTGAAAAACTCATTGTGCCCGATAAACCAATAATCCCTTACATAATAGGCGACGGAATCGGTATAGATGTTACGCCTGTTATGAAAAGAGTTTTAGATTATGCTGTCAACAAAGCATATGGTAATTCAAGAGAAATCAAATGGATAGAACTTTATGCGGGTTCTAATTCTAAAGATTTATATGGCTCTATTCTCCCTGAAGAGACTATTGAAGCGATGAAAGAGTATAGGATATCAATAAAAGGTCCATTAACTACACCAATTGGAACAGGTCATAAGTCGATAAATGTAATGATACGACAAAAACTAGATCTTTTCGCATGTGTGAGACCTATAAAATATTTCCCCGGCACTAGTACACCAATGCTTGAGTCTGGGCTTACTGATATGGTTGTATTTAGAGAAAATACTGAAGATCTATATTCAGGGATCGAATGGAAGCCAAATTCTGAGGGAGCAAAAAGAATCATTGACTTTATTAACAAAGAATTAGGCTACTCACCATTTAGATTTGAGAAAAACTGTGGGATAGGTATTAAACCAGTCTCAGAAGAGGGTACAAAAAGACTAATAAGGATGGCAATCGACTATTCTTTAGCCATGAACAAGTCAAGTATAACAATAGTACATAAGGGCAATATCATGAAATATACAGAAGGCGCATTCCGAGACTGGGCATATGATGTTGTTTTGAATGAATATAATGGAAATATTCAAAAGGATGATACATATGTTATTGAAAATTCAAAATTTAATTCTGAAATAATTATTAAAGACTGTATCGCAGATAATTTCCTTCAACAAATTATTCTTGCACCTGAGCAACATGATGTTATCGCAACTCTTAACCTTAATGGTGATTACATTTCTGATGCATTAGCTGCTCAAGTTGGAGGAATTGGGATGGCACCTGGGGGAAATATAGGATATGGATGCGCTGTATTTGAAGCGACACATGGATCTGCAGAACCATTTGCTGGAAAAAATAGAGTTAACCCAGGTTCAATAATCTTATCTGGAGAAATGATGCTTAGATACTTAGGATGGACTGAAGCAGCAGACCTTGTTCTTAAAGGTGTAAAAGGTGCAATTCAGAACAAACAACTTACCTATGATTTGGCAAGAGCAAGAGCAGGTAAGAGATTGATAAGAGTAAAATCATCAGAAAAACACAAAACCATAGATGTAAAAGAGGAAATAACAAAACTAGTTCCTGGTGCTACGTTGGTATCTACAAGTGGATTTGGTGACGCTGTAATAAATAACCTTAAATAAATAAAATTACTTATCTCTAAAAATTATTCGCCCCTTGCTTAAATCATAGGGAGTGAGAGCTACCACGACACTATCTCCTCTTAATATTCTGATATAGTGTTTTCTAATCTTTCCAGATATATGTGCTGTTACGACGTGACCGTTTTCAAGTTCAACTCTAAACATTGTATTAGGAAGTGTTTCAATAACCTTCCCGGACATTTCAATCTGTTCTTTTTTTGTCATATGTAATATATTGTGATGTATTGTAGCAAAATAACAATACTTATAACACATGTTTAGAAATGATCGACAAATTAGAAATTCAGAGTTTAAAGAAATTAATTTTAATCATCTCATGTCTATTTACGAACTTAATTATCATAACTTTAAACAAGTAATAAATTCAAAATTGAGTAGAAACCATTATGGAAAAAATATTAAAAATTTGATTATTGAAGATATATTCCATGATAAATTCACACGCATCTTCAAGATGTATCATAAATTTAGCTATGATGATCAAGTTTATTGCAATAAAACATTTTCTATTAAACCCCATTTAATTTTCTACATGTATGAAGACGCACAGCTCTTAGAAGTAAAGTCGTTAAGAGACAACCAGAACTTTAAAAGTGACATAGATAGCAAGATAAAATTAAACTTAAATTTATTTTATTGGCTAAAAAGATATATAAATCAATAGTATATAAGTTAATTAATATATATCCACTATATATCTCTCTAATTAAATTCCCCCATAGGTTGAAAAAATGATATTAAACCTTACAATAATAGTCAGGAATAGAGAAAAAATCATTTTGAAGGAGAATATAAAATGAAGTTATCAGCAAAAGGAAGATATGCAATTAAAGCATTGGTGAATATTGCGACAAATAACTCAAAAACACCAAAAACATTGTTAGAAATATCTAAATATCAAGGAATATCTTTGTCATATCTAGAACAACTCTTCTCACTTTTAAGAAAACATAACCTAGTTAGTGGTGTACGCGGTCCAGGTGGAGGTTACACACTTAAAGATAATCCTGACAATATAACGATTGCTAGTATTATTAAAGCTATAAACCCAGAACATGTGAGCCAAGTCAACCATGAGAAGACAGATGATGCGGTTTGGGAAAAATTTAGCAACAAGCTTACAAACTACCTTGATACAGTCACCTTAGGTAGTTTAATTAAGGAGACAAAAACTAGTAATAACGGGATTGATTTAGACGAGTTAACAGATTATTATCGTCAAAATTAGAGAATAATTGATAGGAAAATTAGGGAGATAAAATGGCATACAGCGATAAAGTTTTGGATCATTATGAAAACCCAAGAAACGTAGGTACTTTTGACGGGGATAGTAACATTGGAACAGGTATGGTTGGAGCACCAGCGTGTGGCGATGTTATGAAACTGCAGATTAAAGTTAATGACGACGGAGTTATTGAAGATGCTAAATTTAAAACATATGGTTGTGGTTCTGCCATTGCTTCAAGCTCTTTACTAACAGAGTGGGTGAAGGGAAAAACATTGACAGAAGCATCTTTAATCAAAAATACTGATATTGCTGAGGAGCTTGCTTTACCGCCTGTAAAAATACATTGTTCTGTATTAGCAGAGGATGCAATCAGTGCAGCTATCGAAGATTACAAAAGTAAAAAAAAATAACATTGCGAAAATAGACTTAATTTAATAGTATATTATCAAGCAATATTTTAAGGAGTAAATGATATGGCAACTACACCTAAAACAATGTGCACTAACGTAGGTGGCATGGAGAGAATGCTTAGAGTGATAGCTGGTATTGCTATTTTATATATGGGACCAGGTCTTGGACTAGGCATGTGGTCGCTTATAGGAATAATTCCAATACTTACAGGATCTCTTGGATGGTGCCCGTTATACATACCATTTGGTATTAGCACATACAAAAGTCAATAATACATGCGAATATAATAGGCGTATGATTTAATACGCCTATTATGACACCAAAAGGTAAGAAACCGTCCTATTGGAATGAGGCAAAAAAATATCTCAAAGAATCAGATCCAGTCATTTCAAATATAATTAGTGTTCAAAAAAATGATTCATTTTTAACCCGTAAACACACTACTTTTCAAACATTTTTCAAAATAATAATAGGTCAGCAGATATCTATAGAGGCAGCAAGTTCAATAGAGAGAAGAATAAGAAAAAAAATTAAATCTATTACTCCTAAAAAATTAATTAATGTTGTTGATAGAGATTTAAGAGAATTAGGCCTTTCTTTTAGAAAGATTAAATACATAAAAGAAATAGCAGAGATTTGCATTTATGATTCAAGATTTTTTCTAGATATAAAATTATTATCAGATAGTGAAGCCATTAAATCATTATCGTCTTTATACGGAATAGGCCCGTGGTCTGCAGAAATGTTTTTAATATTTCAATTGAACCGACAAAATATTTTACCGACTGGAGATGTAGGTTTAATAAATAGTTTTTGTAAAAATTATCAGATAGATAAAAAAGATTTTTTAATAGAAGTATCTAAACAAAAGCTAATATGGGAACCATATTGTACTGTTGCGACTTGGTATTTATGGAGAGATATTGACGAAGATACTGTACAATACTGAAAAGGAATTTTGTTGAATATGTTATGAAAATATTAATCATAGGTGGGGCAGGGTTTATAGGATCACATTTGTGTGAATCATATGCTAATGATCATATTGTTACTTCATTAGATAATTATATTTCTGGTAAAAAAGATAATCATGTTCACGATGTCAGCTATCTTGATATGGATGCAAAAAACATCCTAAGTTTGAAAGCTGACTATGATTTAATATTTCATCTTGGAGAATACTCTCGTGTTGAAAATTCTCTTCAAAAAATAGATTTTGTTTTAAAAAATAACTTAAGTCCTATTTTAGATATTCTTCAATTTGCAAAAAAATCAAACGCGAAACTCATATATGCTGGAAGTAGTACTAAGTTTGCAGACGGAGGGGAAAACAAATTTAAAAGTCCTTATGCATTTTCTAAATGGCAGAATTCAGAGTTGGTTAAATTTTACTGTGAGGCATATAATATTAAATATGCTATAACTTATTTTTATAATGTATATGGAGGTAGAGAAAATTCAAATGGTGAATTTGCAACAGTAATAGCGAAATTTCTAGAGAGAAAAAAATTTAACAAAAGACTGAAAATTACAAGACCTGGAACTCAAGTCAGAAATTTTACACACATTGATGATACTATCGATGCACTTAAACTTATTGCAGCTAATGGTATTGGTGATGATTATGGTATTGCCAATCCAAAGAGTTATTCAATTAATGAAGTTGCGAACTTTATATCTGAAGATATTGAATATGTTCATGAAAATGCAGCAAATAGATTATCATCTTCAATAATTTCTGAAAAAACAATAAATTTAGGATGGGCACCAAAAAAAGAACTTGAAGAATACATTAAAAGTAAAGTATGAATAAAACTCTAGCAGTAATTGGAGGCAGCGGTCTCTACGATTTGACCTGTTTTCAAAATCTCAACTCTCATGAAATTTCTACCCCATGGGGAATGCCTTCAAATAAAATTTATGAATTAAGCTACGAAAAAACAATATTCTTTTTTCTACCAAGACACAGCTCTTTTCACACCATCTCTCCATCTAGAGTAAATTACAGGGCTAATATTGATGCATTAAAACAACTTAATGTAACGGATGTTCTATCAATATCAGCGGTAGGTTCACTGAATCAAAATATCAATCCAGGAATGTTTGTAATCATCGATCAATATATTGACCAAACAAAAATGAGACACTCTTCATTTTTTGATGACGGTATTGTCGCTCACGTATCCATGGCTTACCCAACCGATAGTGATCTAATGAGAATAGCTGAAGCTTCTCTTATTACTTCAAATATAACTTTTCAAAAAGGAGGGACATATCTATGTATGGAAGGTCCACAATTTTCTTCGCTTGCTGAATCAAAGTTATATCAATCTTGGGGCTGTGATGTTATAGGTATGACAAACATGCCAGAGGCAAAATTATGCAGAGAGGCGGATATTAGATATGTGTCAATTGGCATGGTAACTGATTATGATTGTTGGAATAAAAATTTCTCTAACGTAGCCGTCGATAATGTACTTGAAATCCTTAAAAGTAATACTGAGAAATCAAAAGAGGTGATAAAGATGTTTATCAGTTACTACACTAATCAGAAAATGGATAATAAGCTCGATATATACAAATCAATAGTCACACCATTAAGGTATATAAAAAAAGATACTCTAATCAAGCTTAAGAATATCCTACCAAAGCTATATAAAGATGTAATAAAAGAAACAAAAACATAGTTTTTTAAAACCTTTCCTTTTGTTTATTTACATATATAATAGCAGTGTAATTAAGCTGTAGTTCGTAAATTATTTGATTTGTAAACCTTCTTAATTATTAATTAACTAAGGAGAATATCTTGAAAACAGGAACAGTAAAATGGTTCGATACAACCAAAGCATTTGGCTTCATTAAACCTGATGAAGGCGATAAAGACATCTTTGTACACCAGTCTGATTTAGTTGACGGTACAATCAGAGAAGACGATAAAGTTGAATTTGAAACTGAAGATGGTCCAAAAGGAATTAGAGCCGTACAAGTCAAAACTATCTAATAACTCTATAAAATGAGCTCATCAGATCAAATTAAAGATTTGATTAGAACTGGTAAAAAAGTTGGCTATATTTTAGAGAGTGATCTTAAAAAATGCATTAGCGATTTGCCAATACCGGATCAAGAATATATTCGACATACAATCGAAGGATTCAAAATTCAACTAATCACAACTAAAAAAGATTATGATGAGCTCAAATATTTGTCAGGACCTGATGCCATTGAATTTCTTCAAAATTTAAGTGATGGAAAATATAAAGCTTTCAACAAAGATGAAGAAGATAACTAATTAATTAAACTAAATGCAAAAGAGACAAGTTGTTTTAGCTGTAGATTTAGATCATTCATTAATTGATACAGACATGATTTATTTGGGATTAGAGCAACTAATTTATAAAAAAATCTATCTACTTCCTTATCTATTCTATTTAAGATTTTTTAGAGGAAAACCTCATGCTAAAGAATTTTTATATCGTATGACTAATTTAGACATTAATAAGCTTCCATATAATAATGAACTTATAGATTATATTAATAAAGAAAGAGATAAGTATGATCATATTATTTTAATCTCTGGTTCATACTATAAGTATGTACAATCTATATCCAAACATCTTGGGTTATTCGACTCATTTGTTGGAACAGACATTATGACAAACATGATAAGCGAGAATAAAGTAAAATATCTTAACAAACATTTTCATAATCCAATATTTGACTATATAGGTGACAGTATTAAAGATTTGCACATATGGGAAAAATCGAGACATGTTTTAGTCGTAGATCATGGCAATATTATAAACAGAATTTCACATTTGAATTATAAGGTTATATCGAAAAGATATTAATATAACTAAATATAAAATATCTACTTATATGTTAATATTTACTAATAGGAGTAATCATTATGGATAAAAATAAAACAAATGAAGTTATAGAAATATTGAATAAAATTATGGAATACGAACTTTCAGGCGTTGTTCGCTATACACATTATGCACTAATGATAACCGGAAGAGACAGAATAAGTCTTGCTCAATTTTTCAAGGACCAAGCTAGTGAATCACTTCTGCATGCTCAAGAAGCGGGAGAGATAATCACTGGACTTGAAGGTCATCCGTCTGTAAAGATCTCTATTATTGAAGAATCAAACAAACATTCAACTTTAGACCTTTTAAATGAAAGTTCTAACCATGAAAAAGAAGCTGTTGCTTTGTATAAATTGCTACTTGATATTGTTAAAGATGAAAGTATTTATATTGAAGAGTATGCTAGAGGTATGATTAA
>Ga0129345_1000273_pt1 | contig 18673 bp, 19 predicted proteins | sample CPBDNA_FD_94425 | JGI IMG/M metagenome (GOLD analysis project Ga0129345, IMG submission 94425) | Freshwater to marine salinity gradient microbial communities from Chesapeake Bay, USA - CPBay_Sum_20_0.8_DNA | ecosystem: Environmental > Aquatic > Marine > Coastal | place: USA: Chesapeake Bay...
CATGTTATTATTAGTACAGACGGTGACTTTGCGCAACTTATTGCACCTAATGTACGTCAGTACAACGGCATTCAAAACATGACTATTACACACGAAGGTTACTTTGATGATAAAGGCAAAGAAGTTATTGATAAAAAACTAGGCGGACCTCGTCCTGCTCCTGATCCTAGTTGGTTGCTGTTTGAAAAGTGTATGCGTGGCGATACTAGTGACAATGTGTTTAGTGCTTATCCAGGTGTACGTAAGAAAGGCACAAAGAACAAAGTAGGATTACAAGAAGCGTTTGCTGACAAGCAGACAAAAGGATTTAACTGGAATAACATGATGTTACAGCGTTGGGTAGATCATGAAGGTGTAGAACATCGTGTGCTAGATGATTATACTCGTAATGTTACACTGTGTGATCTTACAGCACAACCAGAGCACATTCGACAAGAAATAAATAATACTGTTCAATCTGCGGAAAGCAAAAACGTAAGTCAAGTAGGCATGAGACTTATGAAGTTTTGTGCCCGTTGGGATTTGCAACGTATTGCAGATAACGCAGCAGGTTATGCGGAACCATTACAAGCGAGATACATATCATGAATGCAAAAGAAATACTTAAAGACAAGTTTTGGATTGTTGAAAACAACGGAGAAAAAATAGGAACATTAAGCAAAGAAGATGACGGATTTCTTTTAAGTAAAAACGGCAATGTTACAATGTATCCTACAAAAAAAGATTTAAGTAAAACATTTGGAAAAAACTTTTTAACTGCTAAAATTTTTACTGAAGAAAAAACACTTGAAAAAAATGTAAATGGATTTCCAACAAGAACGCATCCATACAATAGTATGTTTGATATACAACGAAAACTTCCGTTGTTTACTAAAAGCGAAAAATCAAAAAGTATTTACTGTGCAGGATATTACTTGGTAAAGTTTAATGTAACTTGGCTTAAAAGTTTTTGTCCAAAACTTATTACTATTGAAAGAAATGAATATATAGGTCCGTTTAAAACAGAATTAGAAATGAGAGCAGCATTGAGTAATGTCAATAGAACCAATTAATACACAACCTATTCAACAGTTCATTAAACTTGTTCAAGGTGCAGAATCAAGTAGGGCTAAAGACATTCGTATGGATATTTCAAATGCTAAAAATCTTGCATTTACCTTAGGTATAGTTATGGCAAGATTAAATGGTGACTTAGAAAAATATGTTAAAGAAAATGCAGGTGGTAGTTCAGATGAAGTTATTCAAGTTCAGTTGGGCGGATCTTCTGATTGGCAGTAATCAATAAAAACAATATATTGTTTTTTTTGAGATAAATATATACGTATATTACTAGGAGACGTATATGAGTAGGCCTAAACCAACTGTAGTAATGGAGTTTGTAGACGGTAAAACCTATAGAAGCGAGCAGGTTTTAGATGCTGAAGCTATTTGGGCAGTGTTTTATCAAGGAAAACCTTTTAATCTTAAGAGCCAAAACACCCTAACAAACTATCCAGGTCCTAAGTATAAAAAAACAAGTTTTTCAAATCCAGGACATGCTCATAATCTAGCAAAAAAACTAAACCAAATGTTCAAAACTGACGAGTTTGAAGTGTACAAACTTACAGACGGAGAACCAGTAGATAATGAATAAAACTGTTTATACAAAAATGTTTTTGAAACAGTTAGGTGAGTCTATTAACGAACAGAATGTACAAAGTATTAAACACTTATGGTGGTATAATATTAGAGATAAAGACAAAGGTGGATTACGATTAACTACAGAAGGGTTTGATGTACTCAAAAAACTTGAACTAGCAGTATATGAAATACCCTTTCCTTTGGATATGACACTTACAACACAAATTATTATTTTTTTAGACAACTTTATTGATTGTCCTTACTATTTGACTAATAAAAGTATCTTTGTTACCATGGAGAAAAAAGCTGTAGAACTTACACTTTTTAGTGGAGACTTACGAAAATACGGCTTAACAAAAGCACTTTCTAGACAAAAAAAAGATGACGAGATCTCTTGACTTTTTGTAAATCATAACTATATTAATAGTATGAAACAAAGCAATGAGGGCTATAAAATGTCTTACACTTTCGACGATAACATCATTTCGGATCTTCATAAAGACGCTCGTGGCTTCCGTCCTAGCGAGTACTTCTGGGAAGAGTGGACTCAGTCGCCCGACAACGTCAAACAGATTATCTGGGACAAACTCTGCGTAGAAATGGAAGAGTCAATGGCGCTCCAAGCAAAGCAGGAGGCTGCTGCATTGGTAGAGTTCCGCAAGCAGGTTGCAGCAACTATGAAGTTCTGCGATTGCAACTGGAAAGACGCCGTAAGATTCCTTGCAGACGCAGAAGGCGACGACATTGATTGTGATCAAGACTTTGATTACTTTTTATGGAAACAGGGCATTGGTTACAACGACCGTGTAAAAATCCGTAAACTTTATAAAAAATAAGGTTGACACACTCTGCAACATTTGCTATTATAGTATATAGGCACTGATAAAAAGGAATACAACATGTCAGATAGAACAGTTTCACCAAATAAAGCGAAAAAATCTATTCGCAAAGCTCTGCAAAAAAAACGTCCAATCTTTCTTTGGGGTCCTCCCGGTATTGGTAAATCGGACATTGTAAAGCAGATTACAGATAGTCTACCTAACTCACATCTAATCGATATTCGATTGTCACTTTGGGAACCTACAGATATTAAAGGTATTCCATACTTTGATAGTAATATTAGTAAAATGGTTTGGGGCTCACCTAGCGAGTTGCCAGATGAAAAATTTGCTGCACAATATGATAATATTGTTGTATTTTTTGACGAGATGAATTCGGCAGCGCCGGCAGTGCAAGCGGCAGCATACCAGTTAATTCTTAATCGTCGTGTTGGACAATACAAGCTGCCAGACAATGTTATGATTGTTGCAGCTGGTAACCGTGAAGCAGACAAAGGCGTTACATATCGTATGCCTGCTCCACTTGCTAACCGTTTTGTACACTTGGAACTAGAAGTTGATTTTAACGACTGGTTTGAATGGGCTACTGAACACAAAATTCACTCAGATGTAGTTGGATTTTTGAACTTTAGCAAAAAGGACCTATACGACTTTGATCCTCGGTCTCCGAGTCGTAGTTTTGCTACACCACGTAGTTGGTCGTTTGTATCTGAGTTTTTAGAAGATGACGAAGACGACACAACTATTACAGATCTTGTTGCTGGATCTGTAGGTGAAGGTCTAGCTGTAAAGTTTATGGCGCATCGTAAGGTTGCTGGGCAACTTCCTAATCCTACTGATGTTTTAAAAGGTAAAATAAAAGAACTGAAAACACAAGAAATCAGTGCCATGTATTCCTTAACTGTTTCACTCTGTTATGAACTTAAAGAAGCATCAGACAAAAACGATAAAGATTTTGACAATAAAGTCAACAACTTTTTACGTTTTGCAATGGATAACTTCGAAACAGAACTGGTTGTTATGGGTATCAAACTTGCATTAACGCAATATGCATTACCTATCGATCCAGACGAAGTTGAGTGTTTTGATGAATTTCACGATAGATTCGGTAAGTTTATCAAAGCTGCACAAGCATCCTAATCGAGGAAAAGTGGGTAACCAGTTTACCCACTTTTCTACTTGACAATATGAGTAAATATTGTTAATATAAACTAGCAACAAAACAAAGGTTAATCATGTCTACTAAAGATACCGCAAGCAAAACACGTCAATGGCAACCAAATCCTGATATAACACAAGAAGAACTTGCTGTAATGCAAACGGAAGTACATGACCGTATTATTACAGCTCGTGTTGGATTACTATTAAGACATCCGTTTTTTGGTAACATGGCAACTCGTTTAAAAATTACACCAGCAGACGAGTTTATTCCAACTGCTGCTGTAGACGGAAGAAACTTATATTATAACACACAATTCTTTAATGCAATGTCAAATAAAGAAATTGAGTTTGTTGTTGCACATGAAATCTTACACATGGTATATGATCATTTAGGACGCAGAGATGAACGTATTCCTATGCTTTACAATATTGCGGCAGACTACATTGTAAACAATCTACTAGTTAGAGATCGTATTGGTGAAAAACCTAAGATTGTTGATTGTTTCCAAGATTTTAAATACGAAAACTGGGCAAGTGAAGATGTTTACGACGATTTGTTTGACCAGTATCAAAAAAATGGTAAAGAATATGTTGAGAGTCTTGGCGAAATGCTAGACGAACATATTGACTGGGAAAAAGAAAACCAAGAAAGAGAAAACAAAGGTCTTCCAAAATATACCAAAGAAGAAATAGATCAGATAAAAGATGAGATCAAAGAATCCATGCTTCAAGCAGCTCAGAGTGCAGGCGCAGGTAATACTCCTGCTGGCATTCAACGTCTTATAAAAGAAATGACTGAGCCAAAAATGAACTGGCGTGAGCTTATTAGACAACAGATTCAAAGTACAATTAAAAGTGATTTTACATTTAGCCGTCCTTCACGTAAAGGCTGGCATACTGGTGCAATATTACCAGGTATGAACTTCCAAGATACTATTGATCTATGTATTAGTTTTGACATGAGTGGCAGCATTGGTAACGATCAAGCTAAAGACTTCTTAGGTGAAGTGAATGGTATTATGGAAGAGTTTAAAGATTATAAGATAAAGATATGGTGTTTTGACACTGCTGTTTATGCCGAAGATGATTTTTCATATGACGATGGCAGAAGCTTGTTAGAATATGAACCAGTAGGCGGTGGTGGTACCGACTTTGCAGTAAACTGGACATATATGAAAGAACAAGATATTCAACCTAAAAAGTTTATTATGTTTACAGATGGTTATGCATGGGACAGTTGGGGAGATCCCGACTATTGTGATACTATTTTTATTATACATAGTAATCATAATAAAGATCTTCAGGCACCATTTGGAACCACTGCACATTATGAGGAAGCAGCTTGACTGATTACAAAATCAATCATTTAAATGTTTTAGAAGTAAGGAAGGTAGATTTTTGCCCTCCTTACTTTGAAACGCTAACTATTGCACCAGGATATAATCTCTTAGATGTAATAAATGATTGGATATATACTAACTTAAAAGGAAAATATTACATTGGTCAAACAGTAGGATTAAATAAAGAAGACGCTATTGTTAATGTATTAAAAATAGGTTTTGAAAACAAAAAAGAAATGAGTTATTTTATGTTGGCTTGTCCACATTTGAAATATAGTTAATCGTAATGACATAAGTATCATATAAGGAGTAAGAAATGTCTGAACAACAACAACCAAACCCACAAGAGCTGAACATTCAAGATCTTGCCACAATGAAAGGTATTATTGATGTTGCAAGCGAACGTGGTGTTTTTAAACCAAATGAAATGGCAGCAGTTGGTATTGTTTATAACAAGCTAGAAGCATTTCTAGCTGAAGTACAAAAACAAGCTGAAGCAGCTAAAGCAGCAGAGGCAAAAAAAACAGAAGCACCAGCCGATGAACCAAAAGGAAGTGAAGAAGAAGCAGCATGAAACACGTAGGAAGAATAAAAACAAATAGACACAAAGCTATTGTTGCCTATAGAACTATTCCTAACGATCCATATAATGCTCTTGTTATTTTAACAGAAAACCTAAACGCAGCAGACCATGATGATTTGATTAAAGTAGTTGAATCAGCTGCTGGACAAGATGAGTACGAACTTGCTACAGCATTAGCAAGATCATATTTTATCGATGGTAGAAATATGTTAAGTGCATTACATAGAGAAGGACAGTTAAGAAAGTTTGGCACAAATGAAATTGAAATGATTCCTGATTCTAATAACACTATTAGTTTAGATGAGTTGAATCAAATCATTGCAAATCAACGTGGAGTGTCACTAGAAGACTTGGCTATTTCCCCAGACGCCGCTCCTAGTACTCAAACACAAGTACAACAACAATCAAGTCCTCCAGTACAACAAACACAAACGACAACACAGAATGATGTGATGAGCGACGAAGACTTAGCAAAATCTTTGCGTAGTCAAGCTGATGCAATGTTTAAAGAAGCAAAAGCACTTAGAGATCAAGCAGAAGAACTTGTTCCAACTAAAAAAAGAATAAAGAAACAAGAAGTTGTCGGATAAAAAACCACAGGAAAACATTGAGTACTGGCAAGAAATATTTGATTCAATTGATATGACTGAATTGCCAGTACAATACATGAATGAAGTAATAGTACAGTTTAATGATAAAACAAAATGGCACATAGATATTAAATCTAGTGCTCGTAAACAACCTATTGAAGACATAGAAGATTCATTAGAAGAACTATTTGAAATATACGAAGGCAGTATTGCCAGTATAGATTTTCGCATGGATATGGATCGTGTCAAAGCAGATTTATCCAAAAGAGTTAAAAAGTTTTTAAAATTAAACAAATAATAAATCTTGCCATGTGATAAATACTATTAGAGAAATATCACCTAGGAGATTTAATATGGCTTTCCGCTTAAGAAGAGGAACTGACGCCGAAAGACAAACAGTTGTTTTTGCACAAGGCGAACTAGTTTATGTAACAGATACCCAAGAAGTATATGCCGGAGATGGCAGTACTTTAGGAGGTATTAGAATAACTGGTAGCGTAGAAGGCTCACCAGCATCACTAACACAAAATCTTAACTTAGCAAACTATCAGATTGTCGGAACAGGCACTATCAACATGGCAGGGTCAGTTACAGCAACTACTTTTGTTGGTGATGGTAGTCAACTGACAGGAATATCAGGTAGCGGTACAGGAATAACTGAAGGTCAAACATATGATATCAATATACTAGGAGACATTGTTTCAGGTGATAGTTCTTTAGCATATGATTCTGCTACAGGTATTTTTACAGGTGATTTTTCTGGTGATGGATCATTACTAACTGGTATAACTTTAGATCAACTACAAGATGTAACTGCTATTGGCCCAAATGCAAACGATGTACTTGCATACGTTGGAGGATCATGGACTAGTATTGATGTTGCTAGTATATACGCAGGTGGGTCTGGTACAGGCATACTTGAAGGTCAAACATATGATATTAATATTTCAGGGTCATTGATTGCCAGCGATAGCGGTGTAGCTTGGGATCCTTTTACAGAAACATTTGCAGGAAACTTTACAGGTCCTCTTAATGGTAATGTCACCGGTAATGTCACTGGTAACGTGGTTGGTGATCTTACAGGTAATATGGTCGGCGAACTGACAGGCGGTGTTTTTGGATATTTAGTTGGTGATGTAACTGGTAGTGTATTTGGAACTGACAGCACAGTATTGCTTAATGCAACTACAAGAAGATTAGTAGGTGATGTATCAGGTAATGTTACAGGCGATTTAACAGGTAATGTTACTGGTAGTTTAACGGGTGAAGCATTTGGTTACTTTCAAGGACAACTTACTGGAGATTTGTATTCTCAAACTAGTTCATTAGCATTTGATGGAGCAACTGGTACATTTTATGGATCGGCCCTTGTAGGCCAGGCAAACGATTTTGTTATATCGGGAACAGCAGCAGCAGCAGAAAACACAGTTACAATCAAAGGCGCTCAAGCACGTGGTAGTCTTCTTTTACTGAACGAAGACACATCACAAGATTACGATGGACAAAACATAACATTAGGCTACGTAGGTTTTGGAAAAAATGATATTAACGGTCTTGAAGTTAATTCTCAAATAATAGGTAAACAAGATAGACTTTTAATTGGTGTTGACTCTACAGGCGCATACGCAGATGCTTCCAAGTATTATACTTTTAGAAATGGCGGACTTCATATCGGCGGTGCGGATCCACTAGCAAAACTACATATCACAGATGGTAGCATAATTTTACAAGACAGCAGAGCTATAGGAGCCATATCAAATCCTCAAGACGGTGAGTTGTTCTGGGATAGTGCAAACAAAAAACTTAACGTATACGACGGTGACATTCTAGATTGGCGTGCATTTCCATCAGTTCGTACTGATCTTTTTGATGGCGCAGGAACATGGGGCAGCCTATTAGTAATGGTGCCTATAGACCAAGGCGAAATTGACGGCATAGGTAATGACAGTACAGTTGTCACAGGCACACTTTTATACAATACTGATAAAGATTGTTTTGAGTTTAACCAAGCTGGTAGTTATACAAATATTCCAAACGCAGGTGATCACACTGGTCAACTTTCACAATGGAACCAATCAACAGGTAAATGGGAAGTAAGCAGTTGGGAAACACCAAATACTGGACAGTTCTTATACTGGGATGGCACACACTGGAGTCCAACAAACGCCCCAGCAGGCGGCGGCGGTGGAGGCGGAAGTGCCTTTACAAACATTGGTGTTGCAGCAGATGATAGTGCTATTAGATTAATAAACGAAGGCGAAACTATCAGCATACTAGGAGGTGCAGGTATTTCAACAACAAGTGATGCTGAAGGTACTATTACTATCACAGCATCTATTTCGTTTGCATCATTAACTGGTACACCAACTACCATTGCAGGTTATGGCATCACTGATGCATTTGACGGTGCATGGGGTTCATTAACTGGTACACCAACAACACTTGCAGGTTATGGTATTACTGATGCTGCAACAAGTGCACAAGGTACTCTTGCAGACAGTGCATTACAAGCAGGCGATGCATTTGATGTACAAGGCAGTGTATTTGCTGATGACTCAACACTGCTCGTAGACGCAGTGAACGGACTTGTTACAGGTCCGATGGAAAATCCAACTATTACAGGTACAATTGATTCAAGTGACAGTAGTGCAATCACTGTAGTTCCGGCAGTTGTAATGAACAGTGACTTGACTGTTGAAAACGATTTAAGAGTAACAAATAGAGTTATTGCAGACACATTACAAGTAACAACTCTAACATATACGAATCTAGAAACAGTTGGTTCAGGCACTCCTGAGATTGAATCAGACGGTGCTATTGCACTTACAGCAGGTACTAGAGTTGAGATCACCCAAAGTCCTATCAAAATGGCAAGTTTTACTACATCTGAAAGAGACGCATTATCTTCACAAAACGGTGACATGATCTATAATAGCACTACAAATAAATTCCAAGGCTATGCAAATGGCGTTTGGGTAGACTTACACTAAGGGAGCTTTTATGGCTGATGAAAAATATTACCAACTTGGTACACACGATGCTGCACAATGGTTAGAAATACACAACCAACTATGCGAAGCAACTTCAGGAATAGCAAATATACCTGATAGAGTATGCACATGTTATGATGACAAGATTCACAGTCCAACAAGAGGAACATTTTTATTAACTGATGAAGAGGCGGCAACATTAAAAAATGATCCCCGTATTAAGTTTTTAAACATTGATTATTCTTCTTATCCAGAAACATATAAAGCGCCGCCAGACGAATTACAATCAAGTTCGCCCGATCTTTTAAATAGATTTAAAGGTTCAGTAAAAGTATACAGAGAGTTTGAAGTTTCAAACACGTTGCCAGGCACACCAGGCAGTGACGATTACAATAGAACTGGATATCAGTTATTGCGTCCAATGCAAAAACTAGATCCATGGGTGGCAAACAGTCAAGCTGATAACTATGTTTATCCTAGTAATATAGAACAATTTGCCGACGGTAGAGATGTTGATATTATTGTAGCAGATGACGGTGCAGGTTGGATAGGACATCCTGAGTTCCAAAATAACTGTACTGGTAGTAGTAACCCTTGGGGCTATACAGGAGGAAATAAACTACCAGGTAATGGCACATGTGACGTATTAGATTTATTGCTAGACGGTCCTGGTTATTTAGATCCTGATTTCTTCTACCCAACTCCTAACGTATTTCCGAGAAGTGTTTATGCAACTCCTGTTGAAACCACAAACTATACTTTAAATACTGGATCTGATAGAAACGGAACAGGTGGTGGTGCAGACTATCCTATTAGAATATTTGTAGGTGATACTCTAAGAATAACAAATACCTCTCCTGAAGGGTCTCATCCGCTTTATTTAAAAACAGCTCAAACTACAGGTACAGGAGATTTAGTAACTGGTGCAACAGGACAAGGTGCTGTAAACAATAGCACTGTTATATGGACACCTACAGAAGCAGGTACATATTATTATCAATGCGGCACACATCTTTCTATGTCAGGAACTATTACAGTTGAGTTAGGTGATTACATTGAAGAAAGATGGGACGGAACAATTGTTCCTAAAGAAACAAATGCTCGTAACTGGTGGATAAGTCCAGCTAATAGAAGTGATGCTTTTAACGCAAAATATCCTAGTGCAGGTACAATACCGTTTATTACAAGCAGTTATACAAGAGCAAACTGTAATGGATCAAATACTGCACAAAGTGCAGTAGGAGAGCACTGTACGCCCTGTATGGCGCTTACATACGGTAGAACACAAGGTTGGGCATACAATGCAAACAAATGGGTTTTGAACTTGTATGGAACATACGGATCTGATATTGAATATGGTTTTGATATACAAAAGATTTTTCATAATACTAAACCTGTAAATGCCAAATATAATACACAAGATCCTACAGTAAGTTCTAATAGCTGGGGTTATCGTGCAAGTAAAGGCGATGTAAACGGATATTATCATTTTAGAACAGATGCAGCAGTGCAATACAGCGGCACAGGGAATGAACCTCAGTTTATTAGTCACATGGGAACACAAGGGGATGCAGGTCGTTGGAAAAGCGAAATGAAAACCAATTCTCTTACAACTGCACTAGACGAATTGATAGCAGCAGGTGTAATATTTGTATGTGCAGCAGGTAACAGTAACCAAAAACAAACCAACTGGGGGCATCCTGATTTTGACAACTATATCAGTGCCAACAGCGATGACACTATCGAAGAAAGCAGTTACAGCGAATTTGGTATATCGGTTACCGGTACAACCAATAGACGTGGATTTCCACAACAAGGTGGCAAACATGATTTAAGTGACGGTCTTGGTAGCGATTTCTTTAAGCGTGAACTTACAGTTAATGGTGTACGTATTGTAGGAGCCGGTAGCGTTGGTGGGCAGGTAGCAGTGCCAGATGCATGGTTAGAAAAAGTTGGACGTATGTTTGAACTTTTCTTAGACAAAAATGCCGCAGGTATTAATGAAGCTGCACAAAGAACTGTTATACAAACACTCAGTGGTGACACAGGTACATATCACGCCGGATTTCCAACACTACAAAGGGTGGCAAGAGGTGCTGGCGCGGATTACTCCACAAACTTCTTAACAGATCCGGGTATTATATATTGGAACCTAACTAACCTGTTTGATACTCATGTACAAAATGACATGGTTTGGTATTTGAATTCAACCGGCGATGGCTACGGAGACGGTGACAACGATGCACAAGAAGTTATTGAACACGTATTCCATACACTTCATATGCATGGACTTGATGCTGTGTCATTAAAGTTGTATTCTTATATTAGTGCAGACTGGGCAAGTGGTCCACTGTATGCGGCTATGGAAGAAGCATACGATGCAGGCATGTGGGATAGTTCGGGATACGGCGGAGACACTTGGAAGACTGATGGGGATGCATTTGAAGTAGCCGCAAAAGAATATTTGTTCCTACTGAACTTTGCAATGTTTGAATACACAGAATTATGGGATGGCGGAAGTCTTGCTCCTGAATGGAGTGATTTAATGCGTACTCAAGCAGGCATTCTAGAAAACAATCCGCTAGGATACGCACTACACAACACATACATTGCTCCAGTTATTAGCAAACCATCACTTGCTACTATTAGAAGCATATTCCAAGATGGCAACACACCAGCACAAGACAATCCAAGTCTAGCAGGTGTATCAGGATATGTTGTAAGTAACGGAAGTACGCAGGACCCTGAATACAACAACGGACCGCTTATTAGCAATGGTGAAGTTGCATATAAAACAATCAACATCGGTGCGTTAGATGACGACTATGCAGCAAGTAAAGAAGCAAAAGTTGGTTACAGCGACAGAGGTAGCGGTATTGATGTATATTTTCCAGCAGACGGTACACTAGCAGCTAATAGAAGCTATACACCCGAAGGAACATACCCTGTTACATACCCAGGATTTACAGCAAACAGTGGTTCGGGTGCAGGAGTGCCAGAAGATTGTGCGTTCGGTGGTACAAGTGCGGCTTGTCCTGTAGCTGCTGGATTTATAACATGTTTAGTAGGATTAAACAGAAACTGGACATATAGTGATGTACTTTCATATTTCCAAAGTCTTGACAATCAAGCAAGTGCAGACTTTTATTATGGATTAGAATCATCTACAGCAACCGACAGTAACTGGCTAGATTATAATAGTTTAGAAGGCGGTGATGCAAAAGTAGGTTATCAAGATTTAACCAAAATCACACAAACTTCATTTCCAAAACGCACAAGCACACTTGGTGCGGGTATAACTATTAAAAATGCAAAAATAGTTATAAAACAAAGATTTGATAGAGGTTAAAAAGTATAGTTAAACCTATCTAAATCATCTTTATGATGTTCTTCAACAAAGTCTATAGCTTCCTGGCTATAGACATTTTTATACTCAGGACGCATACTTGTATTTTTTATAGGCAACTCTGTATATTTAATTTGAAATAGATCACAAATAGTTTTCCAATCGGTATCTATAGTTTCAAACTTTCCAATATAGTCAACAAGTAAGTTATTGTTGTTATCACACAAATAATCACATTGCGTTTGCTTTTGTACATTGCTTTCTTTATACAAATATTGTTCTTTTACAACTGTTTCTGTTTCGAGCAACCAATGGTTAAATCCTTTGTTAATATCACTTAAACTTCTGTTTAAAAACTCTTTATTAAAATTATTATATTTGTTTTGTATTAAAAAATGATAATAACTTACTAGTCTATCAAAAGGATTACGGACAACTGAACAAATAAGATAATCTTCAAAGTGATTTTTTATTACACCTATAGGTAAAGTATAAAACTTTCCATATTCTTCAAACTTTACAAAATCGTGTTTAAGCAATGTACCAGTAACAGAAGTTCCTGCATTTTTTGGTATGTGAATAAATCCAGTTTTTTTCTCTTTGTTATACCACATTCTTTATACTTTCTATTGGTTTTTTAGGCAAGTTTATATCTTTACCTTTGTAACTTATAACACTCTGCCAGCATTTAGGATTATATACATCTGGATTATATTTTTCATTGCATGTGTAATACATATCTTTCAACATAGCAAAATCAAAGTTACCTTTGCTTTTTTGATATTTTAACATTTTTTGCAAAGCAGGTCTACGATTGATTTCTTGAATACTTAAAAAAATATTGGTTATACCATTTTCTAAACACCATTGTTTTTGAGTTGGTACAAGATAATCGCTATTATATGCAGTATATCCATTTGCTGCTTTGAAACCTAATGTTTTAGATCTTGCTATAGGAAAATAATAGTTTCTATCACCTATACGAGCTAAATCTTTATCCCAATGATCACCTTGATATATTCCACTCATTGCAAGATATGTGTCGTCTTCCTTTACTACATAAAACGCTTTATAGTTTTTTATCCTTGCACCAAAGTTTTCATAGTTTACAGCATTGCGATGTTTATCCATACTTGCTATAGTAGTGAGTTGTAAAATAAGATCAACATCGTCTATAATATTTGTTACACTAATAGCCAAACTCATTTTCCTTTACATGATCAAAAAACGGTGCAATCTTAAAATCCTGTGTAATACGACCTCTACTGTTGCTATCAGGATCAGGAACTCCGTATTCATCTGCATCCCAATCAACAAGTCTTATAAACACTTCACCTACTTCTGTTTGTATTGGAAAAATATATCCAAATGTATTATTTTTTACATCAATATTTGCTTTTACATCATTGCTTTCAATATGCGAAATACTAACACCTAGTTGTTTACTAGCCAACTGAATAAGTTCGTCATATGTCATACTTGTATTTTCCATATAACGTCCTAAAGCACCAACACTTCTAAAACGTAAAATAGGTGTTATCTTTGTTTTGTAGTTGTATAACTTGGCTTTTTCTACAAACAAGTTAACCTGTTTCTGTATAACATTTTCATTTACACCTTTTGCTACAATAGTACCTGTATTAATGATCATATTATGTTTTAGCAGATTTTCAAGTGCTCTTACCTTTGCAGTTGCCCAGTTTCCTTCATCTATAACTTTGTATATTGTGTTATCATCAGCACCATTCATACTTAAAAGAACAAGTCTTAATCCTGCATCTTTCAAACGTTTTACATAAGGTTCGTGTGCAAGTTTTAATCCATTTGTAGTTAAACTTACATGATGACCTAGTTTTTTGACAGTCCTAATAATGTCAAAAATATCTTCACGCATTGTAGGTTCAGCGCCTATTAATCTAACAAATGTCCTTTTTGGTAACTTAGAAATAGTTTCATAGAACTTGTTGATATCCATGTCTGGAATATCTCTATTTGGCAAATAACAGTTAGCACATTCCATATTGCAACGATGTGTTACATCAACCATTATAGTATCAAATGGGTTATTACATGCTTCGTATGTCTTCATTGTTTTATTGCCCCATGATAGTAATATAATCGGTGCCGATAATTGGGCGCCTGTTTGAGTATCTTATTATAAATGTTTTCTTTATATTGATTAATATTGTTGACTTTAGGAATCAAATATTCCTTTTGTAATCCTAGATATCCATCGTTTACATATACAGTGCGTTCTTTTTTTGGTATTAGTTTGGATTTTTCAAATGCAGGAGTTTGTAGTACATCTTTAAAATAATCTTTAAAGTTGTGTCCAATAGTTATTTCGTGTTCGTGTTCAAAGTTTATCTGTATAAACTTGTTAAATGCAATAATATCATTTAACACATCGCCGAAATCATCCTTAAATTCAACACAGAATTCTTCGTATAATGTTTCTAAATTTTCAATACTCTTGTAGTAAACGAAAGCATCTGGTTGCCACAGTCTATTATCATAATCAATAAACTTATTAACCGCATCTTCCAATACAAACCTGTGCATTTGAATCCTGACATGTGAAATGATATCTTTAACAGTTTTAAGATTTGCTACACGATCATAAAAATCTTTATAATGTATATTTAGAGTATGATGTGCATACAGAGCAGCCCATTTAAAAATACCAAGTGTATGGAATCCAAGATAGAAATAACTCCACGTTTGCATTTCAACAAAATCTTCTTTTGTGTAAGAAAATGTTTCTGCTACAAACTTAGCAGGACTTGCTTTGCGTTTTGAATTGGGCATCTCGTGATAAGTTTTATCTATATAGCCTATTTTATACTTTTCCATATATTCTGTATCCATGGCAGGTGAATTAGGCAATAACTGAAAATCGTGCAATCTCACGTCATCATGAAAACTCATACACATTAAATCTGTAATAGCAGTCTTCCACTTGTCTATACTGTCTCCTGGACTGCCAACAATAAGAGCAGGCACAAGCGGAACTCCTGCTTTTAAGCCGTCGTTTATTTCTTTAATGCTTTCTATTGCCTTGATATTATCTCTGTCCATTATTTTTGTAACTTCTTCATCGGTATGTTGTATACCCATATGAGAAACTTTTAACATATCTTCTTTGTGCAATGCAACATGTGCTTGTGTTGCCCTTGTTTTTTTATTTTTTGCACTACTGAAGGCCACTGTTGTGACGTAGTTGTTTTTCTTTTTACATTCAATAAGTTTATATATGTAATCTAGATCGTCTTCAAAAATACCAAAGTTAGCATCTACAATTAAAACCAAATCAGGTTTTAACTCCATTACGGAATCTATTTCTTCCATGACATAATCACGTTGAAACTTTTTTATCTTTGAGGCAGTTGCACTTCCCCAATCACAAAAAGTACAACCATAAGGACATCCACGATTTGTTTCGAAGCTAACAGCAACACGAGATTGGCTGCCTTTTGATTTTATTTCTTTTGCCCATTTTATAAATTCATGTTTTAAATGGGTATATGGTTTGCCGATGATATCTTTACATTCTATTTTTAGTACTGGTGTTCTTGGTTTTAAGGGATTCGTTTTTAAAATAATACCATTGATATCATAATCAATATTGTTCTGATAGTTATATAAAAATTCAGGCATCACACTTTCTATTTCAGCGTAACATATAGCATCTACACAATCTAATCTTTCAAATACTTTTAAATTTTTATATTCAATCTCCGGGCCGCCTGCTATTATAAAGCAGTTTGGGTTTACTTTCTTTACATAACGTGATAACTCTAACTGATCATTTATATTCCAAGTATAGTTACTTGTTAACAGCATATCTAGATTTTTTACATCAATATCTTTTAGAATTTCTTCAGCGGATACATTGTTATCGTAACAACGAAATATAGGAGTTTGCCATTTCAAATCGATGTGTTTATCATAGTCAACTTCTATATATGTCCTAAGTCTTGCATACAAGTAAGGTAAAAATGTACTCATAGGCAGTAAGCCAAGATTACATACTAATATCTTCATATTATTACAAACCTCTAATGTCCTCTTGACCGTTTACACATACCATTAAGTGAATACGTGGTGTATCTCCGTCATTATATGCAGCGTGTGGCAATCCTTGGTTTAAGAAATAGGTACTTCCATCTGCTTCCATTCTAAAAGTTTCAACTTCTTTTGCACCTTTTTGTCTTGTAGTAAAATAACTTTTGTCATTAGTTACTAGTGGAATATGATAACGCATTGAAAATGTTGTGTCATAGTCCATATGCTCACTGATACTACCTCCTGCATCCATAACACGAATATTACATCTAGATACTTGTCCTTTAAATGATTTTAGTACCTCTTCAATATACGTACCTTTTGCCCAGTCTGCTATTTTGGTATACTTTCTTTCATCCCAGCGTGGATCTTTTTTTGCTTCTGCAATGTTTTTCATAACACCGTTGTCTTCCGGTTCGAATGATTCGTCAAACTCAGTTACACTATATAGATTATAGTTACCTTCACTATATGTGCTATATCCTCTATCACATTGACTTACAATAAAATCTCTTCCAGTTCCTTTTTTAAGTTCGTCAAAGTTATTTTGGAATACTTCTAAAATTTTATCAATGTCAAACTTGTATGTATCCGGAAGTTTTAAAAAACCAGGCAACTGATGACGTCTTAATAGTTTTTCTTTTAACATTTTTTACCCCTATATTGCTTCGAAATGTTTCATTACTGTCTTAACAGTTTGTTCATTAGTATTTACATTTATTACTATCCAATAACTTGGCTGACTTGAACAGTTAAACAAGTAATGTGTTTTAGCTGAATCAAAGAAGTATACTTTACCGCCTTCCCAATACAGCATTTTGTCTTCTAATATAAAGTTAAAATACGGAGGATTGTAGTTTTTTAAAGGCACAATCAATCTAAAGTATTGAAACTTATCGTTTTTTAAATCTCTATGCGGAGGAAAAAATCCTCCTGGATTTAGTTTTAAAAAGTGAGTTCTTACATAATAGTTATCAAATGGACTTAATATTTTTTTAAGTTCAGGATGCTCATACACAGGCGTATGGACACAAAAGTCTTCTTCTTTATAAGCTGTATCGTTTTCTTTATTGTATTCTGATAAACTATCTAAATCTGGTATACCGTCAACGCCGCCATTTAAACTTGTAATACTCAGTCCCCAACGATCTATTTTTTTACGAGGATTGTATGGTACATATTCAAAGTTTTCTTCTGTCCAATCTACTAACTGATTAGGCGACTTTATTTTCAAGTTTAGAGGATAAAAGTTTCCAAACTGTGTAAGCATACTGTAATATTCAAGTGACATTTTCTTTCCTTTTGGGTATTTTACTGTCAGCACTACTTACACAACTTTCAGTTATACAGGGCATAGGGGAATCAAAGAGTCTGAAACCAGTTTCGATGTTCCCAAGCGGCACATCGTGACAGCTATAGGAGCGTTTAACGGAACCGTCGGGCTCTCGAATGATGATTCCTTGGTATCCAGCGTTGCAGTTCCAGCCTTTAAACTTGTTAAAGTTAAAAGCATTAAAACGCTCAGCCTGATCCATATACCATGTTTCACCGTGTTTATCCTTAAACTCTACTTGCATGTGCCAAGGAACACTTGCATCGTTTTTGCCATTTACTCCTGTGGGTATTTGGAAGTTGGGTTTTGGGCGGCCTTCCCATTTTCTTTTTGATTCTGTATATGCTCTTTGTGGCATTCCGTTCCATAGTCGCTTGAGCATATCCTCAGTGTATCCATCAACCACTCTTGACGCAGTCGGATCCGATTGAGGTTTAAGGGTAACGTTGATTCCTTGCTCGTGGAAGAAGAGGGCGTTTTCCCAATCTCTCTCAAACCAGTCTGGAACCATAACCATGTTAATGGTAACTTGTACATCATGTTCTTGACACAGGTTTAGTTTGTCTGCAAAGTCCTGCATCTTCTCCACTGTATTTAAGTGTTCTGTGTGCAAACTTGCTGTGATACTAGCTCTATGAAATGGCTTTACACGTTCTACATAGTCCTCAAACCAACTCATTGGTCGACTACAGTTACTTGTCATATGGACGGAAGTGTAATTAGTAGCAGGAACATCATCAGCAAGATGCTGAAGAATATCCAAGTATCCTGGATGAAAAGTAGGCTCACCCCCAGAAAGGCTAAAA
>Ga0129345_1000275_pt1 | contig 18557 bp, 21 predicted proteins | sample CPBDNA_FD_94425 | JGI IMG/M metagenome (GOLD analysis project Ga0129345, IMG submission 94425) | Freshwater to marine salinity gradient microbial communities from Chesapeake Bay, USA - CPBay_Sum_20_0.8_DNA | ecosystem: Environmental > Aquatic > Marine > Coastal | place: USA: Chesapeake Bay...
AAGCGTGTATCCACCAAGGCCGTCCCCCACAAGGAGATGTCTCTGGCCGATGAAATTGTAATCTTCAATGATGCCGTTGATCTGCTCGTTGACTTTAACCTTCATCTCGATAAGAGTTCTCGGTTTGTCGGGAGTTATTGGGGTAACGTACTGGATGGATCGCAGTTGTGTGATGGCGAACTCGTCAAAAACTTGGTCTGAACTTGAGTCGTCTGTCTCACGAATCACTTGGAACTCATACTGTCCTTGTGTCGGCAGAACTACATTCACGCCAACGGTAAAGTTCTGTGCCGTAGCTCTCTCGATTTCTAACGCAGAGATTACAGTCACCCGATCTATAACTTTTACATCTTTCAAAGAGACATAGCCGTATTGACCAATGCCTCTTACTCGGTTGAAGTTAAATTCTTGCCTGTCAGGAGCCATATCATATTGCAGTTCATCAAATGTTGTTACTTGATAAGTTCCTGGGCTGTTAGAAACTGCGCTGACCGTTTCTATTTCGTAAGGCCGACCATTGATCTGGATTGTGTCATTTGGCTTCGGCTCATACCCCGGAACAGTTATTTGGAAAATACTTGTGTCCTGGGGGGCTGTTGGGTCAGGATGGATGACTTCCCCAACAAGTCTTGTGCTGAATAAGTTGCCGGGGAAGTTCTTGTTTAGCAAAACTTCAAATCGTTGGCCACCAATTAACCAACCTTGTACCTTGGTTGAATACAGTATGTCATATTTTATACCTTGAACAATTAGTACGTCGCCCGCCTCTATTGGTGTGTTTGAGTCTATATATGCAGTGTAAAACACACCAAGAGAGGTCGGCATGTTGTATGCGCCAGTAACAAGGACTTCCGATCTGTTGTCGCCAGGGGTTTTTCTTTTCAGAGTGTTTAAGATTATTGTGGAATCATACATTCCAGCTCTTGTGACTGTGTCCGAAGTGAAATTAACTTTCGGTGCTGAGAACAGAGGAAGCCAATTGGTTTGTCCAACTTGGCGATAGTTTATCCGAATCTTAACTTTTCGATTCACTCGGTTGGCACTATTACCAAAGGTCACAAGACCTCGGGTGAACGTCAGATCGAGTTGAGCTTCTTGTGTGTCGAGCTGTGTTGTCACAATTCTAGAAACTTCTTTACTGACAACCAGACTGAAAGTGTCCGTGAAAACATCATTGGTGTAGAAGTCTAATGAATCCCCTGCAACAAACTCTTTATGTACCACGACCTCAGCTTCTTCATACGCAGAAACCAAACGCTCTTGGCCAAACTTCTGTTCGCTGATGTCTACTCTTCCGTACCCTGCGTCAAAAAGCATGTAGATGTATTGTGCGTCTCCGCTCATTACCGTGTACGGTGATGCCGCGTAGTTTGGAAACATCTTGTGTCTTCCGTACAAGGAGATCACAGAAGTTTCAAGCTCAAGTTTATTTCTGGCTGCTTCAGATCTATAATTTTGAGATTCAGGTGCAGATCTCCCACCGAGCTGATTAAAATCTGCTGCGGGTGGTGGAAATACTGAGTTTATAAGGCTGGACCCAACTAGCGTGAACCCTGCTGTAGCTAGTGCGATCCCCACTTCTGAAGTGACACCGAACCATTTTGCTATACCTTTACCTGCTACGGGTGCTGCTACAATTAGAGCAATGGACGCAACGAATGCGAGCGGATTCTTGCCGTCATCGTCCTTACCAGGCACGAACGCAACAAAGACCTCACTACCCGCCTGTAAGCGATACCGTCCCCAAGATTGCTGTGGGATGAATTGCCTGTCGCAATATACTCTAAGTAGATCTTTGAAATCTCTCGGGTAGTCAATTCTCCCAATCGCGTCTTCAATAGTCTCTCCTGGTGAAACAGTGTAAGACTTGCAAGCCGAGGAAAAAATATGAGGCTTGTACGTCAAGCGTCCTTGTGTCTGTAAAACCCCTCTATCCGTCTTTTCCATGCGAGCCGCCCATAGTTATCCAGTGCAGAATTATGCCCAGCCAGTGTATGCAAGAATTCCTTTCTCTTAGGGTCAACTACGACCCCCACATGGGCCGCATACCCTCTCACTTTGAGGAGGATAACATCTAGCGGACGAACTTCCGACTCTTCTATTTTATACCAATCTTCTCGGTTATCCAATAATGCTGCACAGGCTGACGCAACATCTTGTGCTCCTGTGTAGGTGTCACTGTATGGTTCCATCCAAAGATTCTTCTCTAAAGCATACACCAAATAGATAAGACCGTAGCAGTCGCATCCGTCAAAGGACCGCCCTTTAGACTTGTAAGGGATGCCTATGTAGGTTTTTGCTCTCACGCTAAACCTGGGAACTGTGTTGCGTCATACCTGTCAGAAGGTATCTGTTGGGACAGGATGTCGAATGGCTGAAGTTCTGCGGATACTGTCAAAGCATCATACTGAAAATCTCTCAAGACTAGCTCTTCGATCTCCAATTGAATATCGTCCGGTGCTGAAGAAAGCACAACCTGGAGTTTTACAAAAACAGCCTGACCAACTGATAAAAGTGCATCAGTTATCGCTCGATCTACATTGCCAATCTGGACCCTGGCTCTGGGCTCTTCATCCAGTGTGTCTTGTGGAAGTATTCCTTGGATGCTGGATCTTATAAAAGTGTTGCCGTTACTGACAACATCCTCGTTGTTTGCAGCCAGATAGATTGTTGCAGGTAGGTCTGCCCCAGTTATCGTGTAAAGAAGTAGATACGCATTCGCTGTTTGCGCTGCGTAGGCTTCTCTTGTGGCATCTTCGGTCAACTCAGGCATCAGATTTCTTCCATATTCCAAGAAGCGACCCAGTGGTCCCCACCGAGATCCTTATACTGGGGGAGTTCAACAAAGCGGTATTCCACATTTGTTTCTCGTTGCGGGTGATAAAAGTTGAAAGTGAGGACACCCAACCCGAGAGTTGTCTCCACAAAAGTTTTAAGAGTCGCATATTCCGCCGATGTTAATTCCATTGTGACCGAAACAGTATATCTGACTTTTGTCTCACGTAAACGAACTTTCTGCGGCCCATACTCAGTGTTTGTTCTGATACGTGGATCGATAGGGTTCTCGTTGAAAGATCCCCTCTGTACGTATTGAGGTAGTGCTCCAGGCCAAGCTTCAGGCATTATCTAGTTCCTTTCCTTCGCAAACCAAAAGCTCCGTTCAGAACTCGATCATACTGTCCGTTTGCGAGCCCGTCTTTAACGACCTGACCAATAGTCACTCGGATGTTTTTGGTTCCGTCAGCCCCAACTGTCTCGTTGACCTGGGCATTCTGGCCGGAATAGTTTTCAATGAAAACATTTGTCTGGGCAGTTCCTGTTGCAGATACGCCCAAAGCTCCGGTGCGATCCCTTTGTAAAGGCATGATCGCTTCACTCTGGCCGAACTCACTCATGACTCCAACACCACCCCGCATCGGAAAAAATGTTGGCGTGTTCACGACTCCACCTTTTGCAAAAGGCACAACTGAGCCGCTCATGAAAGCATTACCCATAGCGTTAGCTGTTGGGAGCATCTTGGCTAATGATTGCGCCAAAGGTCCGGTGATGTTTTTCCTAACCATAATCCGGGCCAGGTCCGCAATGATGCTGTCAGCCAGAGACTTGAACTCTAACTTTCCGGTAGTGACTGCCTTGACCATTGCATCCTCGAAATTCTTCATCGTGTTGACGAAAAGATCCGACACCTGCTTACTCCAATCTGATATTGAAGAAGCGTAGTCTTGGAGGCCTTTTCTCGCATCGTCCCAGAAACCCCTCAACTTTTCTTTAGTTGCTGGATCGTCAACGGTCTGCTGCGTCTTTTCTTTGATTCCTTCAAGATTGGCGGCAGCTTTTTTCTTAAAATTCTCCCACCACTTATCAAGTTCAACTGCCCCGCCAAAGAATGCTTTAGTTAGGGAGTTCCCTAAATCTGCTCCTAGCGCAGATATCGTAGAGAGCGTGTCACTGTCAATTGCTTTACTTACTGCCACTGTGGCATTAGAGAAAGCATCCTCTATTGCTTGTTGCCCACTTAAAGCATCTGCTGCAGCCCCTAAAAAAGCCCCTGCTGCATCAAAGTAGTTGCCGCGCTTGAACTGCGCCGCAGCTTTAGCCGCCCCAGTAAACACACCCAAGAGAGAGCGACTGAATGCCGTTACCACATTTCCTGCCCCGACAAAAACCTCTTTAATTATCCTCGGGATGTTGAGTATGAAGTTAACTAGTGGGCGTATCGCTTTCCAAACACTTAAAATCCATGCTGAGATAATAGAGCCGCCCTCTTTGAAATTCTTCCAAAGCCCTTCAAGTCCCCCCATCAGCTCGTTCTTAATAAGTTTGGCCATCTCCATCCACAAGTCTAAATTTTTGACTGTCTTACCATTAACTACTTGAGTCTCTTTACCTAATTGGAAAAGATACCCTGCAAGAACACCTACAATAGATGCGAAAGCTAGTATTGGGTTGGCTTTCATCACAGTATTTAGTGCTTTGAAGTTCTTAATCATCTGTACTATTTTCACACTGGCGAAAGCTGCTACAAAAGAGCCATAGCCGACTGCTAAGGAATCTGCCGCTTTTGCGAGATCTAGCATGGTGGACTTTAAACCTTTAAGCTTACCCGCAGCTTCAAGCGATCCAATGAATGCAGCCAGTTTGTTTGTGGCCACAACAAAAATGTTGCTGAAAGTTATCTCTAGCTTTGCAGCCTGGGCCTCAAACTCTGGAGCCGCTTTCTTTAATGCGTTGATGATTATGGTTGGTGTTATCGCGCCTTGGGCTCCCAACTCTTTAAGATTCAACTGAGCATCTTTACTCAACCCTTTGACTCTCTTGTACTCCTCACCGATGGCGTTAAGTAACAAAATGTTTGATTCTCTCAAAGTACGAAGTTCGTCCCCTTGCAGCTTTCCAGAACTCAAAGCTTGCATCAACTGTAGTGTTGCACCGGAAGCTTCTTTTGCAGTAGATCCTGACACCCTGAAAGACTGTGCCATGGTTCTCACGACCTTGATAGTGTCTTTGTGGGTCAATGATACGCCCTTTACCTTCAACTGGAGATCTGTGTAAGCTTTCGCTACAGATCCAACATCGGTGAACACATCACTAGCCAATGCGTTCAGATCTTTCTGAACTGTCATCAACTGCTCTTGAGACTTCGTCACTAATTTTAGTCGAGAGTGGAGTATTGTGTACTTGTCAGCTAACTCTGTGATCTCCCGAATCGCAAGAAATGCTGCCAAGGCTTGCATACCCATTTGGAATCTAAAAATCGACTCAGTAACACTGCGAGCCGATTTATTAAGTCGGTCCATCTGTCGATGAAGTTTGGCAGTCTCTTTATTCGCTGACTTTGCATCAACGATTATTTTTACGACCCGTGTTTCCCTTTTTGCTGGCATTAGCGTTTTCCTGAGTAACGTGCTCTAGGTATATGATATCAAGATATCTTACAGCATCAAAGAAAAGCTCGCGAGTTATCGCTTCAAGCTCCAACTCGTTTGCGTATTCTTTTATCGATGTCCAAGGTATTGGTCCTGCGCCCATACCAATAGATCTGCAAGTAGACAGCTCCCAAAAAGCTGTCAATATCCACTCATCACCCTTGATGTCAGGAATGTTTTGTAACGCTGGTGGGATCGCGTCGAATCCCAAACCTTGCTTGATCCTATCTTCAGCAAGGCCCGTGAGCATGAAGAGAGTTTCCCTGTCTCCATACCGAAGATCCCACTTTAGCCGTTTCCCAAAGTCTCCAGATGCTCGTTCTCTTCAAGTGGTCTAAAGTTGGAAACTTTCTCAGCCTCTTCTCTTAGGTACTCAAAAAGATCTGGCAGATCTGTAAAAAGCTTGATGACATTCTTTCGATTAAACTCAAGAGTTTTGTCTTTATCATCTGTGACGTTTTCCCAACCCAGAATGACAGAATCCGCGTAGATCTCGACTAAGACTTTCAAAGAAGTCTCTTCGTCTACAGCTCCTCGTCGCACAGCCTCGTTGAAAGGTGCAAGTCTCTTACGGGCGATCTTAGCAAACTTTTTGTTAGATCCCCCAGCTCGAGCGATAAGAAACTTAGCCTCTCCGATTTCTACGTAGATACCGTCAGTTTCTAGGTTTTTGTCAGTCGTAAAAAGATCATAAAGTTTCACGTTGTCCTCCCTTAACGTGTAACAGTTTAGGCAATGTAGTCAACTTGAATCTGGCAATCGTAAGTATCAGAATGCATTGATTCCCAATCGAGGTTTTGCATTACGTCCTGATCCTTACCTGGCACAGAAGGAGATCCCCCAGAGCTGAATACAACTCTGTCGAAAGAGATTCTCAATCTTCGACCACTCGGATCTTCGAAAGCAAAACTTAACTGAAAATATTCGTGATTCAAGAACCTGTCGTACAGAGTTCCATCTTCGAAGTAAGCTGATACTGACCCACTACCCTGCATAGTTCCTAATCGGTAACCAATAGGCACTCGGTTTCTTGTCGCTTGCTTCTCAGCCAGAGATCTGTCGTAGTTCATATTGATAGACTTGATTGCTGTTGTTAGCGCAGAACCGTTGATGGAGATGTCTCCAAGGTTGTTTGTTGCGTTAACTACCGGGTTGGCTCCCGCAGCATTGAATCCCCCAGTCATAAAACTTGCAGAATCACTTGTCTGAAGGTCTTCACCCATAAATCCAAAAGATCCTGACACAATAGCCCCCGCAGAAGCATCCACAGACCAGCTGCCTACTCTTTGTCCCTGAAAAAGTTCATGGAAGTTGATATCTAAGTAGGATCGCTCAACAGAGAAAGTTTTGATGTTAGTTCCATCGCGCAGCATGGACCCTTTAACATTCTCGTCAGCATCTCCGACCTCATCAACCAAACCTGTTGTGGCAACAGTGATGTTGTCATCATCGGTTTTGGTCAAAATTCTCTTCCAACCATTGTTCCCCGCATTACTGAACCCGGAAAAATAAACCCACTGGCCGACAACAAGACCTGAAAAAGGGCTTGATGTCCCTGCATATGCTCCAGTACCTGCGGTAACACTGATCGTGTCAGTGTTATCTACAGGAGTGGAGAAAGTGGACCCGACAACAGCTTCGATCAGACTGTTAAAAGATGCCATGGAAAGCTCGTAGCCAAGAGTTCCTTCTGACTTTGCTCCTACTTCAATAACATCAGCATTACGAGTGTCGGAACGAATCTCGTCTGATGTTACGGTATCTTTATTCAATGCAAATTCAGGACTTGTGTTCCTGAAAATGTCTCCAGTCGGGGAACCAGGTAAAACACTGGGGCTAACTTCCTCGACGATGCTATATCTGACGCGATTACTATCCGCTTGACTCATGATTGTCCTCCGTAAAGATCGAAAGTGTAATCAACACTCGTTGTAATTATATACCATTGACCCTGAATCGTGGCAGGAGAAATTTTATCCGATGTTGTGGCGGGGTCTGCACCAAAACATCTTACAAAGTTGGGGGCTGTCCCAAATTCTGCCCCCCTAAACAAATTTCGGAGAGTTTCAATCGCAGTTAGGGCCGCGGTAGCCCCGGACCCTGATGGCACTAATACGTGAATGTTAAAAATCCCCATCTCGCGATACAGGTTGTTGCCTGGATCTCCTTGGGATATGGGCTCCTCCGTGCCGCCAGGGTACTCTAGTGCTACCCAGAGAGAATCATCAATGCCCCGATCTATGTTCAGATTGGTCACATCGATGACATCCGCTGTCCCTCTTTCAGGCCAGTCGTTCTCCACTCTGGATTTAACTAAGTTTCTGACTGCTATCGAACTCATATAATTATCCCACCCGCTCTAGGTCTTATCTCGATTGTTGGATAAACCTGATCGGTCATTTCAAACTTACTCAATTTCTTCCCTGATTTCCACCATCTGCGTACCCTGGCCCCACCTTCAATCTTTCGAACAGTGTACCGGATATCCAGATTCTTACCCCACATAGCTTTGGCTTTTCTTGCCACAACTCTGTAAACACCCTTAGGTGCTTGCGGTGACCAACCAAAAGTGTGCCACTTACCTTTTCGCTCTCTCTTTCTGGTCTTGGGGTTTATCCGTGAGGATGTGAAAATACCCTCAATCCTTCGTGAATATATGGCAACATTTGCAAAACGGAGCGTGTCTTTTGACGGATCGTAATTGAGTGAGTCAACATTGTCGGCGTTAACCGATGTCTCGTTTACGAATATGAAGTGGGAATTTCGGTAGAAACCTGGGTGTCCTTGTCTTGGATCATCCCCATCCCCTACTGGCGAAAGTCTATGGAGTTCTCTAAATATCCACTCAGCAACTTCGCCCATGTCAGCTCTTTCAATAATCTCGATGATTCCGAAAGGCTTCACATGTTCGAAAGCTCTGTTGGGTTTGCGATCCACAATGACCAGGGGGTCTGTGTCAAAACCTTTCGTTTGCTCCTCGGCCAGTACGTCATACGCCGCGCTGATGGTTATGGCCTGAATGTGTTTACCCATCCATGGTTCAAGCTTGAACTCTTCAAGTCTTCTGACTGCCATACTACCCTCGCGTTTCTAATCTATACCCAATAACCTCACCGTGATACTTGAGTGGGTGCGCCGTGACTATATTTCTTATTTTACCATCAACATCGTCAACGATTCGATCCCCCCGCTTCACTGGCACTGGGAAATCTGCATTTATAAGATCGTCATAGCAGACATTGTACGCGGTCATTTCTTGAACAGCTTCATCAATCCCAGACTTTTGATCCCACATGGATTGGGCCGCACGAACTTTCACTTCTGTAGTCGTGCTGCCATCAACTCTTTTAAGAGTGATCTCATACCCCTGCAGTTGAACCAAACGTCTAAAACTGGCTTTGCTCATGGAAGCATTCCTCTCTCAGATGCGTATTTGTTTATCACATCCACATGAGCACCAAAGGTTGGGTGCAGTTTTGAGCTGTCGTAGTAGGCTGTTGATATCACTTGAGGGATCGCCTCAAATTTAAGTTTTTGAGAAGTGTCTCGGTCCCTGTTTAAATACGCTTGCTGGACCATGGAGAACACAACATCTCTCAGATCCTCGGGAAAAGATGCTTGCTCGAATCCACCCCTGTATTGAATCTGCACCTTCTGTTTAGCGTAGATGTGGCTCCACTCCTTGAAATCATACTGATTGTCATCTTGATAATAGAGTCTGCCAGTATCAGTATCAACATAGAATTCTGTACTTGATACTCCATCAATCAGGACATCAGCCACCGATATGATGGGAAACTTCTTGAGTAAGATTATGCCCTGGGGAAAGTCGTAAGTCTCATCCTCATCTGACGCTAGAAAACTTCTGCGGCAATACGATTCTATTGCTGCACAGATTGAATTTCTCTTTCTTGTCAGATACGCATCGAACTGTGTGTTGTCATCATCAATACCCAGTTCGTCTTTGATCTCCTCAAGTGTTACCCAGGCCATCATTTGCTCCTAAGATTTTCGGCTTTAGCTTTTGAGCCCTCACTGGACCCAAAGAAAAAATGAGTCACACTCCTGAACTCATTAGTAATCATACCAAATCCTGTGTAGATTAACGCTTTAAAACCTTCGGGAATGTCCACCGACCCAAAAGCTAAGTAGAGAACTACAAAAAAGCACATTAACCAAATAATCATGATTATGTACGCCAGATTTACCGGAGCGTGTCGGATGTATGGGTCTTCGCTTCTGGAAGTGACTGTGTACATATTTCTCGCGCCTTGGCGATCCTGATACGCAAGCTCTTCAAGCTTTGCAAAGTTCTCCGCTTGGACCTGGGCCAATATCTCTTGAGGGTTGGGTGCTCTCTCGATGACTTCAACAGCCTCATCCAAGGACTTGGCTCCGGTTGCTCTAGTTAACATGCCAACAAGCTTACCTGCAGAGGGTCCTCCCGCAACAGTGGCAATGAGCGGCGCAGCATTTCCTGCAAGCTTTCCAACCTTTTTAAGGCTCCTACCTATCTTTTTGAAAATACTCATACGTTGTGCCAGATCCTTCTTAACCAAGATGCCTCGAAGTCTGTACCTTTATGCTCAAACATACTGATATTTTTTCGGGCCAGGTTTGTAAGTCTTCTGTAATAGTCCATCTGCCTGTGCAGTCTCACAATTGCCTTCATTGATCCCGCTTGGGGCCCAACAGTCAGCATTAAGGATCTTGTTTTTGGACCTATCATTCCATCAACTTTGAGAACTTCTTCACCCATCAATGTGTTGAGGCATTCTTGAACCATTCGGGCCGCGTAGCCAGGGCCCTGATTAACTGCAGCATCGAAAACAAGATAGTCCACACCCTTAGGTAGGGACTCAGCTCCTGATTTGATCCAGTATTTATCCCAATAAATCTCCGCAGCAATCTCCTCTGTAAGGAGATTCATCTGATCTGGTCTATAGATACCAAACTGAGCAAGTTCTGGCTGATTAAATTCATACGCGATCCCGAAACGAGTCGTTGTGCCATCTTCAGTATAGTCTCCGGTTTCACCGTTGATCACACCTTCGTTAATCCAAACCTGGCGCATACATCTTAAAAAATTCTCGGTCATCACTTAACCCACCCCGCAGCCTTAATAGCCCCACCAACAACAGATATTAAAAGTAAAAGGAGTGGTACGATCACCCACTTCAGGAACGGTTGCTTCGCGCACTGATCAACAAAATTGCTGATCTTGGTAAGTACATCGACATTCCGTGTCTCCCTTATCCACTCCTTGATCTCACGCATATCATCTTTCAGTGGTGTGATGTTTTCGTGGATCTCCTTGCGAATCTCAATAACGTCCATCAGACTCCCCAATCTGCTTATAAAATCTTGTCGCTTGTACTTGCGACCATCTGGTTTCGGTAATGCAATCACTCCTGTGGCTGCAAATCTATGTATTGCTGTCTCATCAGAAGATATGATTATGAAAGGTATTGAATAAGTTCTTTCTGTCAACATTTGGTATAGGCCGAAACCGGAAATGCCCTCCATCAACTCGTCAGCAATAATACAAAAAGGAAGTGTTTCGGAATCCTCCATGGTGCCCAGAATACTCTCTCCATCAGGAAAAGTCCTGACAGCACAGCCTGGAAGTTTTGCTTCCAATTCTGTCTGTAAGGATGTTCTCTGCTCTGGACTATCATCTACATACCATATCAGTTTCACGATTATTCCTCAGTTATAGGCTCCTCTTCAGGCGGCTCCTCCATAGGATCTTGCCCTATCTGGCCGAGCATGTCCACAGGAGCCATGTTGACCTGGGCGATGTGGGCATCTCCACCTTCATAAGGATTTTCACCAAGTTTCTTCCTAACCTCATTCGGACTAAATACGCCATGCTGAATGTATTTCGTAAAACCTTCAGCGCGAGACTTAAAGTCTCCTCGATTCAACCTTTCAATATCGAACTCAAAGAAATACCCCTGAGATTGCTGTTGTGGTGTAAGAAGGTTGACGTTCATGGACGATTCCCATCTTTCGAAGATAGGCATCAGGCTATCTGTAAGATACGCCAGGTTCTCGTTCTCTACATTTGAGTAAGTTGAGCGGCTCATGTCCATCAGCTTAGTTGGTGGGATTCTGAAGATTCTACAAATGTCTAATACTGTAAGTTTTCTTTGCTCTACAAATTGAGCATCAGCCATCGACATCTGGACCTGCTGGAATTCCATACCGTCTTCAAGAATTACGGTTTTTCCAGCATTTGATTGTCCTGCGTAATTATTTTGCCATTGGGATCGCAGACGATTCGCTGCATCTGCAGATAACAATTTTGGGTGTCTCAAAACACCTGCAACTCTTGCCCCCTGTCGGGCTGAAGAAGAAGCCTGTCGCTCTTGACTCATGGACAAACCAATTGTATCCCTTGCGTAGGCGATTGGGCTTTTGCCTTGAATTCCAGAACTGTAGGGGAAGTACCGTAGATGCCACATGAATTCTGCTGGCATCCAATACTTCTCATCTTCTTCTGGAAGTCTTAACTGTGCTCTCTCGAAATTTGTTCCGCGTGAGATATGGTAGAAAAGAAAACCGTTTGCGGATTCATAAAGAGTTACTCTCGCTGGATTGATTGGGACAAGCTCTTGGATGGCTCCCTCAGGATTGTATACTTTTAGCGCGTAGGCATTCCCATCCAGTAATTTTGACCACATCTGATATTCTTTGAATTCAAAAGGGCTTTGCCATGTGTTGGGTTTACGGTTCATCAAAAGCTGTAACGGGCTTTTGACTACGATCCGTCTGTTCCCACTGGCATCAATCTGCCAAAGGTTTACTGGGACTTTGGCGATATCCTGTGAAAGGGCTGATATAGCTCCAAGAACTCTGGGGTCTTTAATTGCAGTCCCCGCACTAACATAAACACCGGACTCCGAAGTCAACCCACCACTCGCGAGTGAATCGACAAGCCATGCGGTGTCTCCGCGACCCAAAGTCTTCTCTGACTTAGTTTCCTGTGTTATATGTTTTTGTTCTTGGAGCTTAAACATTATTCAGCCTTATCAACAAAAGCTTTGGCTTTCTTCTTAGCTGTTACTTCAGTAGCAATTTTACTAAAAATCAAACCTGCAGCCTTATATGGGGAAAATCCTGCGATTTCACCAACATTGTAGCTGCGGTACTTCTTAACGAACTTAACTGGCACTAAACCTACTTGGTTTGCCTTAAGAGTGGATTGGATCTTCTTGATCTCCACTAATTCTTGCTCGGATGCCATAACGTCCTCCTTTTTACGACTTCCATTGTAACAGAAAAGGCGGCAGAGTCACCCCCACCGCCCTGTGAAAAGATTATTTTCAGACTACTTAGCTAGTCCACCTCACCTGATCGAGGTAGTAAACAGCTTCGTCATGTCGAGCATTGAAGTCAAATCTGCTAATAGCGCGGATCGCAATGCTGTCATTGGCGAAAGTAGATACCAAGCTACCACCAACCTGGAAAGATCCAGTGTCAGTAGACTTAAGCTCGATGCCCATGCTGTCCCCGAAAAGGAACTGATTTGGACTCAACATGTAGATTTCAGACGCATCCGTATGAGAGCCCAAGTTGTTTGGGATCTTGTTTGTCCAGTAGTACGCATACCCGTTCAACATACCGTCAGCTATTTCTGGAAAAGCTTTGTTTCCATTACCATCTAGCATATCTCGCAAGAAAATGTACGAACGTGGGGACATGATCCAAACGCAATCACCTGGGATGTTGTCTTCGATGAGTTTTTGCTCAAGAAAACCAAGATCTCGACGAACGAGTTGAACTTTCTCAGCTTGATTAGCTGCGCCAGAAAGATCATCCGCGTTTCTTACGCGAGATCCCCCATCAGCGATTTCCTTGATGGAAGTTGGGGCAACCGCAGAACCAGCACCTCTGATCAATTGCTCATCTTCCTTCTGAGCCATAACCTGGACAAGATCATCGCGAGCAAGAGCTTCTGCACCGTAGACATTATCCATGAGCAATTCACTAGTGAGTGAAGTGACACTCATAAGCTTCTTAGCTGCAAGCTGGACATTGTCAAAGCTGGCATCAGTTGCGTTGATCGCAGTGTTCTCTCCCACAAACTCGGCTGTAGCCGCACCGTTTTGTCGTGGTAAAGTCAACTGACCTTGTGGCAAACCGATTGTGCGAAGAGCGAGCTTTCGTACAACAGTTTGATCGCGAAGAAGTTCAATAACTTCGCTCGCAAAATCCTCAGGAACAAGAACAGAACCTGGGGTAGTTCCTGCCTGAAGAGTCTTAGTAATTTCGTGTCGTCGTCCGTAACGCTTCACACAAAAATCGTGAGCACCTTTCATACCGTTGCCGCCAGAAGCAGCCATAGTAGCCAAGATCATTGCTCCGAATTTCTCACCTTTACCATCAAGCCTCTTGTGCTCAATGGTGACGTTGTCTTCAGAATCCCCTGGAGGAACTGGAGTATCGTCTTCAGTGACTACTGGTACGACAATCTTTGCAGATTTTTTCTCAAGCTCAATGAACTCGATTTTTCGCTCGATCTCACTATCGAGATCCGCAACTTCCTGCTTGATAGCATCGTACTGCTTTTGAGTTTCCTCGTCGAACTTGCTTGACTTCTCGTTCAGAGCTTTCATCTTCCCAAGAAGCTCAGTACGCATCGCCTTCAATTCGGCTAACGTCTTCATGATTTCTCCTTCAGTGTCAAAATTTCAATTTCTCGGGCTCTCTGCTCTTGAGAAGCCTTATTCTCTTCTTCTTTCTCAAGCTTCTTACCTTCTGCGGCCCTCTCAATGATGACAGCTTCACGATTCGAAGGGATTGATACAAAAGAAAATTCCATCAATTCTGATTTAGTTACTTTCCAAACTCCATCAGGCATTCTGTCAAAATCCTTAGGCATAAAACCTATGCTGGCTGTATTGATGACTCCCGCACGAATCAGTCCGTAGATTTCATCCGATCTTGGGCTCACACCTTTTTCTGGGAAAACAGCATCAGCTATCATCTTGCCGTTCTCAACCTTGAGGTTTTCGGCTTTAGCGATGGGTACACCGTGATTGTGATTCCATAGAACCACAGGATTTTTCTGATAATAGGATGTGTCGATACCTGCAAGCGACATCGAGTCTCCATCCCTATCAACTGCCTCAGTGGAGATCACAACTTTGACCTTACGATTGTCCTCTTCGGACATCTTCATCTCAAAATTGCAGTCTTTAAAAGTTTTTTCTACTTTCATAATAGTACTATTAAAGCATAGCACTATTTTGTCCACAAGAAAACAATCAGATAATAATAAACCCTCGATCTCCTGTGTAGACCGCTCCCTCTTCTCTGTGATGGTTCTCGCGAGCCTTCGCCATGATTGCAGCTACTGGACCGTCAATCTTGTTCTCAGGCTTAAGTTTTCGGGGATAAATGTTGTCTTTGTTGTCATATTTACACACAACATTTGAGTACATCCATTTTGTGACAGGATTGCCGTTGTGGAGAAATTTTCTTGCTCGAACCATGGCATCGATATCCTTCATGGGTTCGGAAAAGTTTCCTGTATTTGCTCGAACTTCGATTACTGGAAGTCCTTGAGCATCCAGCTCAAGAGCCATTTGAGTCGCTTGCCAAGGGTCATATGCTATGTCACGAACATCAAACTTTTCGCAGTCTTCTATAATCGTGTCTCGGATGTAGCCAGCATCAATCATGTCGCCAAAAGTCTTTTCGATCCACCCATCAATCTCCCAACCTTCATATTGAGAGTTTCTGCTTTCCAGGATCGCGGCTTCAGGTAAAAAATATTTCTCAAAGCTGTATAGGTAGTAATTTCCGTCTTCCTCATATGGGAACAGATAAACTTTTGCAGTTATATCCACCTTTGATGAAAGGTCAAGCCCAATAAAGCAGGGCATTCCTTCAAAGTCTGCCAGAGATTTTTCAGTCTGCTTGCAAAGGTCATACTTCTCCAGATCCATCCAGGCATTGTCGGCGTTACACCAAACATTGAGATGCTTCGTTTTGAAATTGTTTTGGGCCTGGGGTGTTTGCATTGCTTTCTGACATAGTGATCGGAGCATGTTAGGTTCAACTGAGACTTCCCAGTTTGGGTTTGATTTGACCCAGTTCTCTTGATCGGTCCAGTCATCCCCTTCGTCGAGGGTGTATATAATTCCGAAAAAAGACTCGTCATCATGGACTCCTTCAAGCACTTTTTTGACGTAAGAATGAACCTCAAAACAGATCCCTGCGAGGTTTGTTCCTGCTGTTGTGATTGACCATATCAGGGATTGTGGTCTTTTACCAAGGCCTGTTTCCAGGGCATCGTAAACTTCTCTTGTTTTGTGGGCGTGAAGCTCATCAACGAGGGCCATGTGGACGTTAAAACCATCAATTGCTGCTGCATCGGATGCCACAGCCTTGAAATATGAGCTGGATTCGTCTTGAACGATCCGGTGAGCCATCGGCTCAACACCAAACATGTCCATGAATTGTGGGCATTTTCGGGTCATTTCTTTAGCAGTTCCCCACAAAAGTGTGGCCTGTTCTCGTCCAGATGCAGCCGTATAGATCTCCGCACCGCCCTCATTATCGGCTGTCAGCCCGAAAAGACCTATCGGAGCTGTCATTGCGGTCTTCCCGTTCCCTCTGGCCACTTCTGTGTAAGCTTGACGGAACCTTCTGTACCCCGTAGATGCATTCACCCAACCAAAAAGGTTGCCTACGATGAAAACTTGCCAGGGCTCGTAGGTAAGTCGCTCCCCGGCAAGCGGCCCTTTGATGTGGGGGAACATCTGGCAGAATTTTATAGCTCTATGCGCTTTTGCTTCATCGAATTTGTACGGGAATTCAGGAGTATTCTCTCTTTCGAGATCCCTGCGAAATCTTTCCACTGCAAGCTTTACCCACTTGCAGGAATTGATCATCCCCAGCTCTATGTCATCGCAATATGCGAGCATCTGATCTAATATCACAAGAATTCATCCCACTCACTAGGAGCTTTCGGCTTGTTGCTTTTGCCGGGTTCCACTTTGACAACTTTTTTTCTGCCGCTGGGGTCCATACCAAACTTCTCTAACATGGCAGTCAATCGCTTCTCACATTGTCGCATAATCTTGAATTCTGGAGACTCTTTAGTGGTTCCAGAATCTGTCATGATCAGCGCACTGTTTTTGTTCCGGTTGACCATTGCTGCGGCATTCTGCCAAGCCACATAGTTCTCACAGAGTACGTGTAGAGCTGCAACATCGAGTTTCGTAACAATACCAGCTTCGTGCAGTTGCGGCACAATTTCATCCCAATAGTTTGACGCAGCAGTAGTCAAGTTTGGGGGTTTGGGTGGCATCTCTGAAACAAAGTCAGCTTTTTTAGCCTTTTTATCACTTAACTCTTTTGCTTTAAGTGTGCCACGGACCTGGGCCTGGGCCTCATCCATGGATTTACCTTTAAGACTCATAAATATCTCCGAAGCTCTTCCGGTGTCATTTTTCTAGTTGTACAACCCTGCTCATGCCAGGTTTTGTCCTCTTTTAAAGTTCGACTACTTCGGTAGCTGAAAGCTCTTCCCCGAGAACTCTCACCACACGTAGGGCTTTTGCGGTAACATTCTACACTGCAAAACTTCCGTTTCTCAAAATTGGACACAGATGCGTACACCAAAACCCCTTTGGAGTTTTTGTACATTGGCCTGGGAAACTCTTTTTTGCAAGTCTGGCAGATCTTAGTCATTGGCCCCGATACTTTTCTCATTTCAAACCCCACATCTTCTTTTGGATTTCCGTAGGCTCCACAATTTTTACTTCGTAGTTGCGCTCAGGAACCAACTTCCCTTCGCGGATCTTCTTGTTAATGCTTGCTTCTCGCCTGTCATGAGCTTGTTTGATCTTCATTGATGGGTGATACGGTTGAAATCTCATAAGTGCCTTTCCTTTCCTCGCTTCACCTGGTGATGGTGATCGCACATTGGTTGCCAGTTACTTTGATCCCAGAACAGATTCATGTCACCCCTGTGGGGGACAATATGGTCTACAATACGAGCTTCCTCATTGCAACCTTCAACTGCACATGTTGGGTTGACCGAGAGAAAAAGCTTACGAGCTTCTCGCCACTCTTTAGTAGTGTAGATCTTACGAGCTTCCCGGGTCCTAGCCTCCCACTTTTCTTGGGTGTGAGATCTCCCGCCAGAGATCCCGGTATTTCTTTTGTGTCTCCTTAAGGCCATCGTGATCTCCTTTCAGATACTCGTCTATTGTCTCCAGGGCTTTCTTGTACCCACGACCAACAGCTACTGCGTAACCTCGGATCGCCATCTTGGCCATCCACTCTGTCTGTTCTTTGGAAACTGTACCGCCCCTTTGCCTCTTCATCTCAAGATAAAGCCCGTGGAAGTCTCCTCTGGGTTCTGGGAAGAATAGATCGCTCACCCCTGCAGTCATACCTTCAGCTTTTAATCTGGCGGCAGTTGCGGGATGCACTTGTGCGCCATTTGGAATTGAGTGAAACACGATATCCGGATAAACCCACCGAAGTACGTTTACAAGTTTCACTTGCTCCACCGATTCCTTAGGAACCTTTGAAGTAGTCATATGTCCTCCCTGACACCAATTATACCAAAAAATTAGGGGAGTGTAATGCCCCCGTTTTATGCTGCGGATGCACCAAAAAATGGCCGTTTTTTGGCCTGTCCCAAGTGTCCCTACAAAACGAAATTTTATTTGGAAAAAAAGTATAAAAATTACAATTCAATTTTTTTATTTCTTTATAAATCATTTTTTCCACTTAAATTTTAAAAAAACTGGGACACCTAGGACATCCCGCTTGTAGAGCGGATCTACAGGTAGGGACAGCTTGGGACAGCTTGGGACAGTCTGGGACAGCAAATTTTTGATTTGTCACTTTATGTCGCCAGTTGTACCGAAATCAGCAAAATTTTTTGATTTTTTGAATTTTTTCATTTTTTCGAAAAATTTTTTGAATTTTTTAGTTTTTTAGAAAAAACGAAAAAATTTTTCAAAAACTTAAAATAACTTTAGGAAAAAACGAAAATTCAATTTTGCTGTCCCAGACTGTCCCAAGCTGTCCCAAGGTGGGTTGGGACAGTTTTATGCTGCGATCCTGACAATTGTGAGAAATGACCCCCCGTAAAAATATGAC
>Ga0129345_1000278_pt1 | contig 18410 bp, 23 predicted proteins | sample CPBDNA_FD_94425 | JGI IMG/M metagenome (GOLD analysis project Ga0129345, IMG submission 94425) | Freshwater to marine salinity gradient microbial communities from Chesapeake Bay, USA - CPBay_Sum_20_0.8_DNA | ecosystem: Environmental > Aquatic > Marine > Coastal | place: USA: Chesapeake Bay...
AGCTTTACTCTTGTGTTTGTGTGAATAGCTCTCGTGTTAATTCCGTAATTTTTCTTTGAACCCATAGTTTGAGTCTAGAGCGTAATCAAAAGCAAATTATGTAAATTTTTGCTAAATTTTAAATATGATTAAAAAAATCTATATTGCTGGTCCCTTGTTTAACGATCATGAAAAAAGTTACTTAGAAGAAATAGCAAATGAGTTAGAAAGCAATGGATTTGAATGTTTTCTGCCTCATAGAGACCAAACTGGAATCGACGATGATGAACTTAAAGGTACAGATATGAGTCAAAAAACTAAAGATAAAATATTTCAAAATGATCTTGAAGCGTTAGTTCATGCAGATATGACCGTTGCGTTAATTACAGGTCAAGATATTGACTCAGGAACATGTGCTGAAATTGGACATACATTTGCAAGTGGAAAGCCTGTCGTTGCTATTGATGCAGGTGAAAGAAGATACAGAAATCTTTTTGTAGAAGGTATGTTGAATGTAACAGTTAATTCAGTTGATCAAATAATTTCAGAAATTGAAAAATTAAATTGAAACAAGTAATTTTTTAAAACCTCTAATACCAAAAGCCCCAGTTCTCTCTGGCTCTTCAATTAAATTAAAGTTGTTTTTTAATATATGTTTAAAAGAAACTCCTAGTTCTAATTTTGCTAGATGAGTACCAATGCAAAAATGAATTCCACCACCCCAACTACTATGATCTTTAAACTCTCTATCAAAATTTAATGTGTCAGGATCTGGAAAAGCTCGCGGATCTCTATTTGCAGAACCAAGTAAAATAGCCACTTTAGAGCCAATTGGTAATTTATGACCACCAATTTCTGTTTCTTCCAATACATATCTTTGAAAGAATTGTAATGGGCTATCGTACCGGATTAGTTCTTCAACAATTTCATATGTATCAGAGTATTGTGAACTTAGTTGTTCAAAATCTTGATTTGTATTAAGTAGGGCATACATTCCATTACCAAGGGTATTTACAGTAGCTTCATGTCCTGCGTTAAGCAATAAAATCACCGTACAAATGATTTGATTATCTGTTAAAAATTGATTGTCTTCAGATACCTGTGATAATCTAGTAATCATATCATCTTCAGGAGCAACTCTTCTTTTGTCTAATAAATCCTGAGTATATTCGATAAATTCCTTTGCAGCTTCTTCAGCTTTATTTGCATTGTCATCAGAAACTTCAAAGTCATACATTTTGACAATTTTATGAGACCAATCTAGAAATTTTAAATGATCAGATTCTGGCACTCCAAGTAACTTTCCAATAATACTTACCGAGTAAGGTTGTGCGTAGTCTTTTAAAAGATCGAAATCTTTACCAAAATTATTTTTGAAAAGATTAGTTGAAGTTTCCTCCATATACGGAACAAGTTGTTGTACAGATCTGGGTAAAAAAGCTTTAGCAACCAGACCTCTTAACTCTTTGTGAAGTTGACCTTCTAAATTTAAAAGTGAAAATTCCTCTGATTTCCAAAAATTATCATATCTTGCATATTTCTCTGATCTTTTATAACCTACATAAGTGAGAGGTAAATCTGGATTTTCAATTTTAGATTCAAAATTTTCAATATGGTTAAAAGTTGTTCCATAAACTTTACTTGATTGAATAGTTCTAACATCTGCATATCGCGTAAAAAAATAAAGACCATTTATTTCGTCCCAAAAGATTGGAGTCTGTTCTCTTATATCACCAAGTACAGGGTATGGGTTTTTAATAAATGTAGAGTCTTCTGTTGGCAAATGAAAATTAGGAATGGTCACTTTATGATTATATTGATTTGTTTTAATCGTATAAAGTGAAAAAATTATTTTGATTAACTTAATAAATGCAACACAAATTAAAAAAGTGTAAAATAAAAATTGCTAGTCAATGTTTAACAGGTAACCATTGTTAAAAAACCTTAAAGTTTTAATGAAGGAAATTATAAATGTCTGTAATCAAAGTTGAAAACTTAACAGTTCAATATACAGGTGAAGAGCGTAAAGCATTAGATGGCGTCTCTTTAGAAATAAATAAAGGTGAGTTTGTTGCAATTCTTGGTGCTCATGGAGCTGGAAAGACAACACTTTGCTTGTCTCTTAATGGGATAGTACCAAACATGATTAGTGCTGATATGTATGGAATGATAGAAGTGCTTGGTGAGATACCACCTAAAATACCGGTAAGACAACTAGCTGCAAAAGTTGGTAGTATTTTTGACAATCCAGAATTTCAAATGAGCCAACTAACTGTTTTTGAAGAAGTCGCATTAGGTTTACAAAATTTAGGTGTTGATAAAGTTACAATTGAAAAAAATATCAAAGAGTCTTTAAAATTAGTCGGATTGGAAGGTTTTGAAGAAAGGTCACCGTTTGAAATTTCTGGAGGACAACAACAAAGGCTAGCAATGGCATCTGCACTTGCTATGAAACCAGAAATTTTAATTTTGGATGAACCAACTTCTAACTTAGATCCAATTGGAAAAGAGGAAGTATTTTCCGTTACCAGAAGTTTGAATCGCGAAGAAGGTTTAACAGTTGTAATAGCAGAGCATGAAGTGGAAGTTATTTCAGAATTTGCTGATCAAGTAGTATTTTTAGAAAATGGAAAAATAATTGAAAAAGGGACCCCTTCTGAAATTTTCCCAACAATTGTCGACAGACAAGAGTTAGTAGGAGTTAGAGTCCCACAAGTAACAGAGTTAGCTTCAAATAAAAGAAACTTATTTAAGACTATCCCTGTTACCCTTTCACAAGCTGTTGAATCATACAAATCATGACAGAACTAAAAGTAGAAAATCTCAAACATGTTTATCCGAATGGTGTTACAGCTGTTAATGGGGTTAATGTATCAATCTCTCAAGGTGAACAGATTTCAGTAGTAGGACAGAATGGTTCTGGAAAAACAACCTTAGTAAAGCATTGGAACGGCTTATTAAAGCCTACTGATGGTAAAGTTTTCGTTGGAGACTTAGACACTCACGAACATTCTGTGAATGTTCTAGCTAGAACCGTTGGTTATGTATTCCAAAATCCTAATCACCAAATTTTTGCAGCTTCAGTTAAAGATGAACTTGAATTTGGGTTAAAAAATATTGGTCTTCCAGAAGATGAGATTAACACAAGAGTAGAACATATTTCAGAAGAATTTGGTTTAACTGAATTTCTAGAAGTAAATCCATATAGGTTAGGATTTTCTTTAAGAAAAAGTGTAGGTATGGCATCAATAATTGCTATGGAGCCTGATGTAATTATTTTAGATGAACCTACTACAGGTCAAGATTATCTCGGCATAAAAGCTATTAGAGCGTCAATAAAAAAACTCAAAGAACAAGGTAAAACAGTAATTGTTGTATCGCATGACATGCCTTTAGTTGCTGAGGACACTAATAGGGTTTTAGTAATGTGTGAAACTGAATTAATATTTGATGGATCACCTTCAGAGCTATTTGCAACTGAATCAATACTTAAAAGAACTAATTTATTACCTCCTCAGATTACAAGTTTTATGCATAAAATTGGAAAATCTAGTGCTTCTGAAAGTATTTTGTCAGTTAGTGAAGCTATTGATAAAATTTAGGTTACATATTTTTAATTAAATATTTTATTTTTAAAGACATCCAGCTAAAAATTTTTTTAAAATTAAGTTATCAATGTTCTGAGAGGATAACCATTGTCAAAAAACCTTTTATTGACTGTGGAAAATTCACTTTCAATTAAGAAGTTAATTTTTCAAGGGGGGGAAATTAATGAATGAACAAACTACTCAAGTAGAAAAACTAAGTAGCTCTACAGGTGGTGGAGTTCCATTAACATACGTTATCGCATTAGTGCCAGTTGCTTCTGTGTTAAATGTTATTGGTGGAACAGTTGCCGGTGCTTTAAAGCTACCTATATTCCTTGATATGATTGGAACCGCTGTTGTTGCAATGACACTTGGACCATGGTGGGGATCTTTAGTTGGAGTTATAACAAACTTGACTATGGGTTTCATCTCAGGTCCAGTATCAATTCCATTCGCTGCATGTAACGTTGTTGGTGCACTTGTTTGGGGTTATGGAACAAAGTGGGGATGGGCTAATAACAAAGTTAAATTCTTTGGGATGTCTGTTGCTTCTGCAGTTGCAGTATCACTTATGGCAGCTCCAATTGTTATCTTTGTTTTCGGTGGTGCGACAGGACATGCTTCAGACGTATTAACAGCAGGATTATTAGCTGCTGGTAATGATATGTGGGCAGCAGTGTTCTCAAGTAACATCATTGTCTCATCAGCAGATAAAATTCTTGCTTCATTTTTAGCATTAGCAATAATTGGTGCTTTACCTAAAAACTTACAGGTTACAGGTCCAATTATGAAAGCTGAAAATATGGGCAAAGCAGTATTAATCACAGCAGGTACAGTTGTCGGTGTAATTTTGACAGTTGTTTCAATGAATTTATAACTAGGGGGATAGTATGAGAGAAGTAACATCTAAAGATGGACTCGGAATCGGTATTATCGGCTTAGGTATTATGTATATGGTTTATCCATATGCATCATCAGAACTTGCAGGTGATGCTGCTTTTGGTATGCTTTCAGGTCTTTGTTTGGTCGCAGGATTTTTAACAATTCTTTGCGGTCTTGCAGTTTTTAAAAACAAAGATTAATTGGCAAAGGGTAAATGTCAACAGTTCAAAAAATTGAGCAAGTTAAACATTTACCAATAAAATTTGGTGAAGTCGCCCGGTATGTGATAGTACCGGGCGATCCCAATAGAGTTCCATTAATTGCAAACAATTTAGAAAATCCTGTACATCAGGGACAAAATAGAGAATTTAATGCATACAAAGGAACTTATAAAGGAACCGAAGTTTCAGTTGTTTCCACCGGAATAGGCTGTCCTTCAACTGCAATTGCTGTAGAAGAACTTGTTTATATTGGTGCTGAAGTGTTAATAAGGATTGGTACGTCAGGCTCAGTAGATAATTCGGCAAAAAAAGGGGAAATTTTTATTGCAACTGCTGCTGTAAGAGATGACGGAACTTCAAAGCAATACATGCCAATTGAGTTTCCAGCTATTGCCTCACATGATTTAACAGAAAATTTACTTAAGTCATCAAGGGTATTAGGAATTCCAACTAAAGCAGGAATTTGTCAGTCAAAAGATTCTTTCTTTGGTGAAGTTGAGCCAACAAGAATGCCAGTCGCATCATATTTGGATAACAAGTGGAAAGCTTGGCAAGGTGGTGGTGTTGGAGCTTCCGAGATGGAAGCTGCAACATTATTTACTTTAGCTCAGATTAAAAAAATAAAGGCAGGAGCTGTATTAGCAGTAGAAGTATCTGATGCTGAAACTGTAAATAAGATGACAAAAATAGTATTAGAAGCTATAAATTACTTAGAGGAGGATAGGAATGTCAAGTAATGAAACAAGTGACACAAAAGGAGGCTTACTAGATACACCTATTCAGTATCATGTGCAGCTTAAAAAAGGGGATGTTTCTGATTTTGTTATACTGCCTGGTGATCCTGGAAGAGTTGAGTTTATAGCTGAACATTTTGATACTGCAAAGTTGGTTGCAGATAATAGAGAATATAAAACTATGACTGGTTCATATAAAGGTCGTTCCGTCACAGTTACATCTACTGGTATAGGCTGTCCTTCTACAGCAATTGCGGTTGAAGAATTAGCAAATGTAGGCGTTAAAACTTTTGTCAGGTTAGGTACTTCTGGAGCAATGCAAGAATATACGAGGATAGGAGATAAAGTAATTGCAACTGGTGCGGTAAGGTTTGAAGGTACTTCTGTTCAATATATGCCGATTGAGTTTCCTGCAGTTGCTTCACACGATATGGTTGCTGCGTTAATTAAATCAGCAAAAAACTCAAATCTTTCACACCATATTGGAATTGTTCAATCTAAAGATTCGTTTTATGGACAACATAATCCTGAAAACATGCCAATCGCAGCAGAGCTTCTTCAAAAATGGGACGCATGGGTAAAAGGTGGAGTTCTTTGTTCCGAAATGGAAGCAGCAACTTTGTTTGTTGTTGGCTCTTATAGAAAACTTAGAACTGGAGCTGTACTCTTGGTTGCAGGAGATCAGGCTAGACAGGAATCTTTATCAAAAGAAGAATATACTCAAAATATGTCAGATTCGATAAATATGATTTTAGAATCAAGTTTAGATATCAAGGAGGGTGAGTAATGGCAAGAGTTCCAGTTGGAGCCTATGTTCCAGGAGATTCTTTTTTTCATAGAGCACATCCTTTTGTAAAATTTTACTGGGTTTTTTCTTTTGTAATATTTTGTTTTTTTAATAAAAACCCATATATAAACTATGCATTAACTGTTGTTGGATTGATTTTTGTTGTATTAACTAAAACATTCCCTAGTTATGTACGTGCAATGGTTATTTTTTTTCCTGCAGCATTTGCAATGATTTTTTTGCAATCAATAGTTCCACCAGCTGTATTTGATAATCCGACTTTCTTAACAGAAGTTGGCCCATTTTCTTTATATACAGAATCAATAATTTATGGAATGTTGTTTAGCAGTAGGATTTTATGTATAACAACATGGTCAATACTAATGCTTATGACACTCCATCCCGGAGAGCTGTCTTCCGCACTACAAAGAGCAAAAGTTCCATATACTGTTAATTTCATGATTACAACTACGTTACAGTTGATTCCTATTCTCCAAAGAGAGTTTGGCATTATATTATCAGCACAGAAATCTAGAGCTATGCAAGCACAAGGATTTAAAGCACTACTTCCTTCTATAATTCCAGTTTTTGCAGGAGCAATTGATAGGGTGGCACAACTTTCAATGAGTCTTGAGACAAGAGCTTTTGGATCAAAAAAAGAAAGAACATTACTAAGATATAAAAAATTTACTTTAAAAGAAACTGTTTTATCCATACTTTCTCTAAGCCCGATAATATTAGTTATTTATGCAAGACTTAATTTAAATTCATTTGTACCAGCTGGTGGTTTTAGTTTAAGTCCTACGGTTGGAGCAATTATCGTTGTATTTTGTGGAACTGCATTTTTATCTATAATATTTGGTGCAACGTTTGCAATTAGGTTGATAGGTAAAAAGTAGACCATTTGTCAAAAACAAGTTCAGAGTTAATTAAAGAGAATTTTGCATTTAATTATGTGATGTTCATTTTAGATAGTTTTGGTTTTGGTGCAGCATTTGCATTAATGATTCCACTTAGTTACACACCTGATGTTGCTTTTGAAATTTCAAATTCAATTTATGCACCACCACTAATAATTATTTTGTTTTACACCTTAAATATTTTTGGGCAAATTAAATCTTCCACTGGAAGAAAAAAAGAACAAGATTCTAAATATGAGGTCATTAAATGGGGTATAGTCGAAAGATTAGGAATAGTTTTAATTTTTATTAGTCTAAAGTATTTTCTTGAATCCGAATTAGCTTTGCTTATGTTTTTAATAACATACGCAGTCTTTGTATTTAGCTCAGGGGCTATATTGCCAGCATATTTTGACTTGGTTTCAAGAGTTCTATATAAATATAGGTCTATATTTTTTGCAATAAATTTAACAACTGGTTCTGCTGCTGGCTACTTTGTATCAAAGTATGTGGATACCAAGATACAAATTAATGGATTAATTAGTGGTTTTCAATCAGGTATTTTAGTAGTTATTTTTATAACCTCATTTTCTTTAATACCTTTATTGTTAATAAGAGAACCAAATTCTACTAAACCTAAAAAAAAGAAATTCGATTACTATTTATTAATTTTGAAAATACAAGAATGGAAAAATCTATATTTTAAAAATAATCAAATTAAAGCTATTTCAAGAGCTAATTTTGTTTCAGTTCTTCCTGAGTCTGCAACACCATTTTTTAGTATTTGGCTGATTACTAATTACAACATAGAATCCTCAAAAATTGGAATCTGGGTTACTTTATTATTACTATCGCAAGGTATTGGAAGTTTTTTTGTTCCAATTGTTGCAACTAAGCTTGGTTTTAAACATACATACATAATGGGTTTGATCTTTCATTTTTTAGCTAGTGTTTTCTTTATTTTTTCTCCTGTAAATCTTCAAAATTTTATATTTATATTTGCTGGTCTTGGTGCTGGTGCTTTATATACATCGCAAAGTAATATATCTGTTGAAATAGGCGAAATTGGTGAAGCAGGCAATACAAACTCGATGCTAACGATGTTTAAGCTTCCTGGTTTATTAGTAGCACCATTTCTTTTTGCATTTTTTACTTCAAAAATAAATGTTAATTACTTGTTGCTTGCTCCACTTTTATCATCAGCTACTGGAATATTGATAATGTTTTTTCAGATGAAAGACAAGATTCAACCACAAGTTAGATTTTGGCTTAAAGACGCTTAGTACTACCTTTATATAAAAAAATAAGTCCAGCAATTAATACAGTTAATGATATAAAAAAATTTATACTAAAAATAGAACCAACAGCAGCAACCGTGACTAACCCAAAACCTGTTCTCTGATCGCTGTTGTAGTCTGGTGTGTATTTAAAAATTTTATTCAATATATGGTTCTCATTTTTCTTTCTTTGTTCATCAATCCAAAATACAATAAATATTACAACAAATGTAATTAATAATATTATCTGCTCTCTGATTGGTAATACGACCATTATTTTTTAGCGTAAGAAGATTGAGTTCCAGATTTTGTTACAGAATCTGACGCTCTATCTACTCCTAATTTTATTGCCTCAATTGGAGTTAGACCGTTAGCTAACCCTGCAGAGAATGCTCCAACAAATGCGTCACCTGCACCGGTAGTATCTATTGCAGAAACAGTCGGTGCTTCAATCTTAATAACTTCATTATTACTTATAAAAGCCGCACCTTTATCACCAAGGGTAACAATTAGATTACCAGTTATAGTATTTGCGTAATTAAGTAAATTTTTGTCATCAAAAGCTGAACTCCCAGTAATTGTTTCAAACTCTATTTCATTTGGTATAAACCAATCAGTAACTTGCAATAGATTATCACTTGGAATTTTTGCAGGTGCAGGATTTAAAATAGTTTGAATGTTTTTATTTTTTGCATGAATAAATACTTTTTCAGTAACTTCCAGTGGAATTTCAAATTGTCCAATAATGTAATTTAAATTACTAATTTTATCTATATCTTCAATTGCTTTATCAGCATTTATATGATCATTAGCACCTGAAATTACAATTATTCTATTTTGACCTGTTTTATCAACCCATATTGGTGCTACTCCACTAGAACCTTCAACTCTTTGTATATAATCGACATTAACACCATTATTTTTGTAATTTTCAATAGTCATGTCTGCATAAACATCGTCACCAAGACAAGTTATCATGAAAGTCTGAGCACCCATTAATCCAGCCATAACCGCCTGATTTGCCCCTTTACCTCCAAAACCCATTTGATACTTAGAACCGAAAACAGTTTCACCATCATGAGGTATCATATCAACATATGCTATTTGGTCTATATTTGAACTTCCAACTATACAAATTTTTGAATCCATGTTTAAATTATAAAAAATAAAATTAAGTAAATCTAGTATGATTTAATTTATGACAATTAACTGGAATTCCAAAGTTCTCAAATCGGTTTCAGATATGATGAGTGAAGCTAAGCACTTAAAAATAAACGATAATAATATCGAAGAAGTTTCTGACTGGCTTGCATATGAAGAATTTACTTTTCCGAAAAATAATGATAGGAAGATAGATCCTGATAATTTTATAAGAACAACTATGCTAATTAATACTTTAAATTTTGCTTTTACAGATTTTGATAATTCTATTAAATATGAAATTACAAGAAACGGAAATAAGCTATCAGATAGTGAAGCAATGTTCACACAAATTCATGAAGCAATCGATTCTGGAATTAATTTATTAGATGGAGAAGTTCAAGCTGGTTTAACTTTTCAAGATTTAGAAAACATATTTAAAGGCAACATAGAAATGCCAATGCTTCAAGAAAGAAAAGATATTTTAAATCAAGTGGGGCAAAAGTTAGTCAATTCATATGAGGGTGATTGGATAAATTTTATTAACAGTTGCCCAAAAAAACTTTATTCAAATGGAGAAGGTTTAATAGAAAAACTAATTTCAGAGTTTCCAAGGTTCAATGATAGCTCTAGTTATAAAGGTAAAGATATTCATTTTTATAAGCTTGCACAGCTAGCTTTTTGGGGTATACATGGAGAACTTAGTCATTCCAATTATTTCAATATTGAAGACATTAACGCGATGTCTGCTTTTGCTGACTACATTGTTCCGGTTGCTTTAAAAGTTATGAAGATTGTGGAATATAGTGAAGATCTTAATGAAAAAATTAATAATGGAATACTTATTGAAAGAGACTCTGAAGAAGAAATAGAAGTAAGAGCAGCTTCTTTATTTGCTACTGCTAAATTGACTGAAGCCGTAAATTTAAGACGTCCAGCAAATAAAACAATTATTATTCCGCAGCTAGATTATAGATTATGGAAAAGCTACCACGCAACACATCACCCACATCATCTCACTTATACAATAATGTATTAGAGTGTCTGATCAGTCCTCATATAAAAACTTAATTAAATTAACTGGTGCTAAAAGGTTAATTTTTTTTGGTTTTTTAGGAAGGGCACCATATTCTATGCTGCAAGTAGGCATGGTTATTTTTGGAAATTTTAAAACAGATTCTTACGCTATCGGAGGTGCTATGGCGGCAGGTTTTAGCATTTCAAACGCCTTGGTTCAACCTTTTAATGGCAGGCTAGTAGATAAGTATGGTCAAAAAAAAATAGTTTCAATTTTACTTGGCATGTTTCTAATTTCGACAACATTAATATCTCTCTTTAGTTTTGAATCAGATTTTATTTATATTTTGTTATCTATATTTATTGGAATTTCGGTTCCAAATATCGGAGTTTATACTAGAAGAAATTGGAAGTTAGTCGCAAAAAACGAAGATAATCAGAAAGTCCAAGCTATTGAATCAGCTATCGACGAATTAAATTTTTTAGTTGGGCCATCTGTTTTTGCCACTATTTCTAATTTTATAAACCCAGTACTTGCACTTTTTGTTGCAGTAGTAAGTTCAACTTTTGGAACTATTGGTGTAGTTTTTTTTAAGAATTTACAGGACAGAGTGCAATTTGAAGCTAAGAATTTCGTTCAAAATAAAGTTTGGTTATCAAAAGAAAAAATCCTATTTTTAGTAACCCTTATTTTTGTAGGTGCATGTTTAAGTTCGATCTCGGTTTATGTTGTAGCGAAAGAAGATATTGAAAACTTGAATAATTTAACTGCGATTTATTATTTGTTTAATGGCTCAACAGCTTTAATTACCGCACTAGCATATGGGTATATATTTAAAAATAAAATATCACTTACTAACTACAACAGAACTTTAATATTTTTATCTATTTCAGTCGTTACATATTTTATATTTAATGAAATAAATTTTCTGTACCTTTCAGCTATTCTTGCAGGTTTTGGCATTGGACCAATTTTTTTATTAGCAAATAGCTATATTTCGAATATAACTGAAAATGATGTATTAACTGAGGCATATTCATGGGTAGGTAGCTCCGTGGGAGTTGGATTAGCAACTGGTTCAACTCTATTCGGTTTTTTGATTGAAAATTATTCATTAGCCTTCGCTAAAAATCTATTTATAGTATTTCCTCTTATTGCAATATTATTAATACCATTCAACAAAGGTTGGCATGAACTTGAAAAAAAAAGATAAATATAAAATTATATTTTTTATATTTATAGCTACTTGTAGTACTAGTACATCTACTGAAAAAAAAATTAATAATTGTATTGAACTTGCAGATGCAATTGAGAATGTTTTTGACACAATACAAATTGAAGCTTATAAAAGTGAAGTATATAAAACTTATTCCAGTATTGACCCAACTAAGTTGGATTATGTATATGAAGCATTAAGAATTAATAAAATTGGTATAGATGGTTTAAACGAAATTGTTGAAAAATACGAAATTAATAATTTGGAATTAAGAAGCTTAATTGATGGATTCTATAATAATTTTCTTGATTCCAAAGATGCCAATATTGCCTTAGAGCAACATTTGATTTCAATAAATAATCAATGGACAATCCAAGAAGAAGTAGATTGGTGGGAAGATCACCAAGAATTTAGCATTAAATATTGGAGAACATCTAAAGAGTACCTTCAGCTGATGTCTGATAAATCCCAAAATACACTGTATCCAGATCCAGATTTTGTTGTAAGTGAAAATTATCCTAAAAATGTACTTAGAAAGTACTGCGAAAATATTTAATCTTTTTTGATAATCTAAAGATATGAGTAATCGAAAATTTTTCATAGATACCGATACAGCATCAGATGACGCGGTCGCATTACTTATGGCACTAGAAACTAAAGACGTTGATGTATTAGGAGTTAGTATAGTTTCTGGCAACATGCCGATTGTTCAGGGAAGTATTAATGCTCGTTATACTATAGAACTTTGCAAAAAAAATATCCCAGTTTATATTGGTGCTGATTCTCCATTGGTTAAAAAAAGGGAACATGCAGATTGGTTCCATGGACCAGATGGTATGGGGAATATGAACTATCCTTTACCTAAATTAGAAGCATCAAAAGAAAATTTTATAAATGTTTTGAAAAGTCATATCCAGGAGTTTCCTTACGAAGTTACTTTAGTAACTCTTGGGCCTCTTACTAATATTGCAAATTTTATAAGCAAAGAAAGTGAATCATTTTTAAAGTTAAAAAATATAGTAATTATGGGAGGAGCTGCTACTACTGTTGGAAATGTGACACCAGCAGCAGAATATAATATATGGTGTGACCCTGAAGCAGCGGAAATTGTATTTAACTCAGGTCACAAAAACATTTCAATGGTTGGTTGGGAACTTTGTAGAGGTGGAGCCAACTTAACAGAAGAAGAGATGGAATATATTTATAGTTTTCAAACCGAAAAAGGTGATTTTTCAATTAATTGTAATAAACACGCCTTGGAGTCAAGTCAAAATTGGCTGGGAGACCCAGGTTTAGGTTTACCAGATCCAGTAGCTATGGCTGTAGCTTTAAACCCCTCAGTTGTAATAAAACAATCAAAACATAATGTAAAAATAGTTTTGGATGGTCCATCTCGAGGTATGACAATTGTAGATAAGTTAAATGTAGGTGAAAACGAACCACATATTGATGAATATTGGTCTCATACAAATAAGAATATAAATGTTATTTGGGAGATTGATAATCAAGCTTGGAAAGATACTCTTTACAATACCTTGAAAGATTAAGATTCTCCCCAAGTATCTTCAAGGTAACCTTTTCTACCACTAGCTTTTGCATACATTTGATAACGCATGCTTTGTTTTTTGTAAAAATCTTGATGATATTCTTCGGCAATATAAAATTCTGGTGCTGGTGAAATTGCTGTAACAATTTCCTTTGTAAATTTACCTGAATTAGCTAAAGCTATTTTAGATTCTAGTGCAAGAGAATTTTGTTCTTCATTTATAGTGAAGATTTCTGTTCTATATTGAGAGCCAACATCTGCAAACTGATAATTAAGTGCTGTTGGATCTATATTTCTCCAAAAGACTTCTAAAAGTTCCTCATACGTAATTACGTTTGGGTCAAACAAAACTTCAACGACTTCTGCATGACCAGTTTCTCCTGTGCATACTTCTTCATAAGTAGGGTTTTCAACTGTTCCACCCATATATCCAGAAGTTGCTTCAATGACACCCTCTAAAGCTTCGAATGGTGGCTCCATACACCAAAAACATCCACCAGCAAAATATGCTTTCTCATAGTTATTATTCATAATCCTTACGCTTTCTATTGACGAACATGAAACAAATAAAAGTAATACTAAAACTTTTAATGTTTTCATATATAAATAATAAACGACAGGTTATATATCAAAAACCTGTCGTTTATATTGGACTAGTTACTTTACAGAATAATTACCTATTGCATCTCCAACACCAATCATAAATAGTGGATAAAGAATCACTCCACCCAAAATAAACAAAGGTGCAAAAACAGCTGCTGGAACAAGTCCAAAAAGAGTTAATACTTGAACAGGCATAATTATTCCCGCAAAAATATTTCCAATTAATTGAGTTCTACTGCTTAATTGATTACCTCTTCTCTTATCAGTTCTTACAAGTAAAAATACATACATTCCATAAAGGAAAAATATAGTATTTGTTATTGAGCCTGAAATTTCTGAAATAGTATCTGCATCTAAAACTGAATCAAAAACACTATTGCTGTTAAATACAGCTCCAAGTGATAAAAGCATCTGGACAGTTATTGCAACAAATAAAACATTGTGCATATGATTTAAGTCAAAAGTTTGTTTTACATCAAAAACTACCCATATTCCTAAAAGAACACCTGTAGTTAAAAATGCAATTACAAAGTTTAAAATAGAAGTCACTGTTCCCCAGGTTGGATCAAATCCAACAGTGTCAGGTCCAATAACCACTGCAAAAATTACAAAATTGATTAACACTGCCACAGCAATGACTCGTGTAATTATTTTGAGATTTACTATTTCGTCTTTAAATGTTTCCATCATTTCCTTTCTGCCCATATTATAAGATAATAATCTATGAGAATCTTAAAATTATGTAAACATTTTGTTAACAAAAAACACTTTTTTTACTTCTATTTACCTTTAAAATGAAATTAATCCTTCGACTTTTAAAGCGGAGAGAAGAAATATGAAAAAAACAGTACCTTATATTGTTGGTTTAAAAGATAAACGTGTAATCTCCATGATTACAGCCTATGATTACCCAACTTCAAAAGCAGCTACAGTTTCGGAGATGGATATTATTCTTGTCGGAGATTCACTAGCTCAAGTTGTATTAGGACATGATGACACTCTCTCAATTACTGTTGATGAGATGTTACATCATGTGAAAGCAGTATCAAACGCTAAACCTGATTCTTTAGTGGTCGCAGATATGCCATATATGTCTTATCACATATCCATTGAAGAAACTATCAGAAATGCAAGTAGGTTTATTAAAGAAGGTAAGGCAGACGCTGTCAAAATTGAAGGTGGATCAAAGAGAGAAAAAGTTGTTAAAGCTCTCATTAATGCTGAGATTCCTGTGATGGGTCATTTAGGATTAACTCCTCAATCAAAAAACATTATGGGAGGTTATAAAATTCAAGGGAAAACTTTAGACCTTGCCAAAGTACTATTTGAGGATGCTTTACTGCTTCAAGATTTAGGGTGTTTTTCTATAGTTTTAGAGGGAGTACCAACTGTCGTAGCACAATCAATATCTGAAAATTTAGAAATTCCAACTATAGGAATTGGTGCAGGAAAATATACTGATGGACAAGTTTTAGTTATTCATGATTTAGTAGGCATGAAATCGAAAGAATATATAGATGCAAAATTTGTTAAACGTTTTGATAATCAGTTTGATAGTACTGTAAAAGCATTGACCCAATTTAAATCTGAGATTGAAGCTAGAGATTTTCCTTCAGAAGAACATTCTTACAACTTAAGTAATAACGCAGAAGAATCACTTAAAAAGTGGAAAAAAGAAATTAAGAAAATTCTGTCATAAGACAAATCTAGTATTAAATTGATAGGTACCTGCTTCAAAAGAAGCCACGTACAAGTGTCCATAGGAGAAAAATGAATAAGTATGATCTAGTCTCGATAGTGAGACCAACAGCAGACGATACAGTCGTTAACACAATTCATAAATCTATCACCGACGTAATTTCAAATGGTGGTGGGAATGTGATCGAGCAAGGCGTTTGGCAAAAACGTAAACTTGCATACGAAATAGCAACATTTAAAGAAGGTATATATTCAATTACTACATTTGAAAGTCCTTCAGCAGTTCCTAGTGAACTTGATAGAGTGCTAAAAATTTCTGATGATGTCATTAGACACAAAGTATTAAAGATGGAAAGCTAGAGGTAGAGAAAAATGGTAGACAATTCAGTAACAATAGTTGGTAATTTAACAGCTGATCCAGAAGTAAGAGTTACAGATGGTGGAGCAACTTTAGCTGAAATAAGAATTGCACAAAATAAAAGAAAAAGAAATTCCGATGGTTCTTGGGATGAAGGTGAACCAATGTATTTTCAAGGTACAGTTTGGAACGATATGGCAGAAAATGCTGCAGCATCACTTCAAAAAGGCATGAGAGTGATTGTTATCGGAAGATTAAATTATCGTTCCTGGGAGACACAAGATGGACAAAATAGATCAATTGTTGATATTTCAATTGATGAAATTGCACCAAGCTTAAGATGGGCAAAAGCAAATATAGAAAGAACTTCCGGTGGAATGTCGTCTACTTCACAACCTGTAGCCCGTGAAAATTACGACGAAGACGAAGCACCATTTTAAGGAGAATTTATGGCAAATACTAAAAGAGTTCCAAGTAGAAGAGTTTCAAAATATGAAGCTCCTAAACAAAGAAGAATTACTAAACAGCAAATAGAAAAAGCTACATATAAAGACGTAAAATTACTAGAAAAGTTTGTTTCTGATAGAGGCAAAATTAGATCTAGCTTAATTACTGGTATAACCAAACAAGAACAGGCTAAAGTTGCAAGACTTGTTAAGATTGCAAGAGAATTGGCATTGTTACCATATGTAACTACAAGTACTTATAGGCAAAGTTACGGTAATAGAAGATGAAGTTAATACTCAGCAAAGATGTAAAAGCTCTTGGTCGCAAAGGAGATGTTGTAGAGGTAGCAAAAGGATATGCTAGAAATTATTTACTTCCGCAAAATTTAGCAATTATTGCTACAGATAATAATTTAAAGTTCGCGGAAGATTTACAAGCTAGAAGACATTTAAAAACTCAAATGAATAGTGATTTAGCTGAATCAATTCAAACTGCTCTTGCAGATGCAAAGATTGTTATTTCTCAAAATTCAACTGATGAGGGTACATTGTATGCTGCAATTTCAGCAGAACAAATTGTTGAAGCAATTGAAATATTTTCTAGCTACAAATTACAAGAAGAACAAGTTCACACCGATGATGCTGTAAAAGAAATTGGATTGCACACTGTTACGATTGTTCTTGGTCCAGATACTAATTTCGACATTACTTTAGAAGTAATTCCAGAAACTAAATAATGGCTGGTCCGGAGGCAGTTTCCCCAAGAGACAACCTATCTCTAGGTAAGATACCTCCACACAGTTTAGAAGCTGAAGAAGCTTTATTAGGAAGCGCACTATTATTGCGTGATGCAGTAAATAGATTGATGGAGGAAGTTAAACCTACAGATTTCTATAGTCCAGCCAATCAAACAGTATTTGAAGCAATGAAAGATCTTTTTGATACTGGAAATCCTATTGATACAGTTACTGTTTCTGAAAAAATATTTAAAGAAACAAAAAATACTAAAACCATTAACGTCTCATATATTCCAAGGCTAGTAGATAATGTTCCAAGTTCAGCAAATTTTGAACGCTATATTGAAATTGTATTAGAGCATTCACATAGAAGAAAACTATTAAAAGCTAGCGGAAGAATTGAATTGCTTGCGATGGCTATGGATAAAGAAATTCACAGTGTATTAGATGAGGCTGAACAAGCAATATTTACTGCATCAGATGATGCTATTGGTGATGGTCTAGTTGGATTAACTGATGTACTTGATAGTGCAATAGACCGAATAGAAGAAATTGAAAATAGAGGAACAGGTTTATCAGGACTTCCAACTTATTTTGCTGATTTAGATAATTATTTGTCAGGAATGCAAGAAGGAAATTTAGTCATACTTGCATCAAGACCGAGCATGGGTAAATCTTCCCTTGCACTTAATATTGCAACCAATGCGGCAAAAGACAATAAAACTGTTGCGTTCTTTTCTTTAGAAATGACTAAAGAGGAATTAGTACAAAGAGTTTTGTTTTCAGAAGCAAAAGTTATGTCAGGTGATGCAAGAAAAGGACAACTTGGACCTGAAAAATGGGGAAGAGTTGTAGAAGCCGCATCAAAAGTTAATAATCTTTCGCTTTATTTTGATGATGCACCCATCATTACAGTTACTGATATTAGAGCTAAGTCAAGAAGACTTAAGTCATCGAAAGGTTTGGATTTGATTGTAGTTGACTACTTACAACTTATGCAAAGCTCATCAGGTGATAATCGTCAACAAGAAATTGCTGAAATAAGCAGAAACTTAAAGAACCTTGCAAGAGAACTCAGAGTTCCAATTTTTGCTCTTTCTCAATTAAATCGTGCTGCAGAAGCTAGAGAAGATAAAAGACCTAGACTTGGAGACTTGAGAGAATCTGGAGCAATTGAGCAGGATGCTGACATTGTAATGATGCTTTATAGAGATGATTACTACAACCCTGGAACTGATAGACCAGGTGTTGCAGAAGTGAATATAGTTAAAAATAGATCAGG
>Ga0129345_1000280_pt1 | contig 18369 bp, 15 predicted proteins | sample CPBDNA_FD_94425 | JGI IMG/M metagenome (GOLD analysis project Ga0129345, IMG submission 94425) | Freshwater to marine salinity gradient microbial communities from Chesapeake Bay, USA - CPBay_Sum_20_0.8_DNA | ecosystem: Environmental > Aquatic > Marine > Coastal | place: USA: Chesapeake Bay...
AATTTATTCTTAAATTCTTCATTTTCCATTTTATCTTGTGCATTCAACTCATTATTTGGGAGATCATAAAAATCTTCAACATCGTTAGAGTAAGAAAATATATTTCTTACCTTTTTCTTCAATAAATAATTCTTACATTGATTTACTGTTATTCTATATAACCAAGTAGAAATTGAAGAATTTCTTTTAAACTTAGCTAAACTTGATAATGCTTTTATAAACACTTCTTGAGAAATATCTTCAGCATCATGCTTATTTTGAACATATCTTAATGCTACTTGATATACAAGACTTTGATATCTTCTAACAAAACTATTTGCAGCTACATTACTTCCATTATTAATGTAGTCATCAATTAGCTCTATTTCATCACTATATGTCAAATCAAATATTTTCATTTTTGTTAAATTTACTTTTACAAATTAGACAAAAAAATAAATCAAAGGTTTAACATAATATAAATTTCTTTAATAATTATCGTCTAATATTATCATAACATAATCAAAAATCTATTTATTTAGAAATAAATAATATAATCTATTACGTGTTAACTCATTAAAATATAATAAATTATTGAGATAATATTCAATACTTCTTAAATCACTAATTTAAAATAAAAACCTTTCAGTTTATTTGCCCAAGTAAATCAATAATTTTGCAAAAAAATAGAATTTAATCTTATTAATAATTATTTCATTGAATAAAGGATGAAATTTTACACTTAAATTCTGGTAACAAACTATAAAACAAAAACTTAAAAGCAATAACACTCATAAAAATTATATATATTTAAAAATATGCGGAAAGCACGCAAACATAGATTTGTACGCACTTTTCGTTACAAATGAAACCAAGACGGTATTAACTATAATAAAAACAGTCAGATATTGAAGTAATAAAAAAAATGGAAATGCTAAAAAACGTACAAATCAAAAGAAAAATAAAGCAAACATAATTTTTAATAAAAAAAAACACGCTGAAAGCGTGTTTAAATAGTATAAAAAAAGCCGAACAAAAGTCCGGCTTAGTTTTCAAAAAATAAATTAGTTTTTAAATGTTTCAGGATATCTAACTATTGTTTTCAAAGTGTTCATATCAAGATATTTTTTAGCATAATCTTGTACATCTTTCATAGTTAATTTATCTACTTCACTTAAATATGTATTTATGAAATTCATATCTAATTGATAAAAATCATACATATAAATATTATTTAACCAGAAACCATTATTTTCTAATTGTTTTTTATACTCAGATTTCATAGTTTCAGTTGCTCTTTTTAGGTATTCGGCGTCTAATGATTCATTTTTCAATCTAGTCATTACGCCTTCCACAGCACCTGTTAATTCTTTAACTCTTGCTGGTTCACAACCAAAAGCAACATATACTTGATAAGTTTCTTTAGGGAATTTAGATGTTCTGTTAAATGCAGAAATACCATAAACACCACCTAATTTCTCTCTGATTTCTTCAAGTAATAATATTGATAGTACTCTTGACATTGCATCTAATTTCAGGTCATTCAATGGGCTAAATTGATAGTCACCATTCATTACCATTCTAACAGTTGCATTGTCATCTTTACCAATTTTATAGTTCTTTGTCATTTTAGTTTTAGGCATATTAACACCATTATCTTGCCATAGCTCTTTTCTTCCTTTGTTAGGTAATGAGCCCAAGTAAGATGTAATTAATGGATTAATTTGTGAATCTTCAAAATTTCCAACAAAAACAAATGTGAAATCAGAAGCATCAGCAAATCTATCCATATAGAAATTATACGCTTCATCTAAACTAATTGATTGTACATCACTTTCAGTTGTCGGCTTACTTCTTGGGTGGTAATCACTAAGCAAATAGTTTAATGAATCGCTAAATACTTGATCAGGATTATTTTTAGATTGTTTGATCGACTCTAGTACTCTTGACTTAAATGATACAAATGATTCATCATCTTTTCTTGGTTGAGTAAAGTATAAGTAGATTAATTGGAACATTTCTTCTAAATCATCAGGTGAAGCTGACCCAGAAAGACCTTCAGTTAAATTACTTATAAAAGGAGATACATTTACGTTCTTACCAGTTAAAACTTTTTGAAGACTTGTTAAATCAAGGTCTGAAACGCCAGAATAATTAACAATTGATGCAGCATTTGAAGCATTATTTAATTCATTATCTTTTGCTATTGAAGTTCCACCTGGAGAATATGCTCTCATTAATACTTGGTCATTTTTTAGATTAGTTTTCTTTAAAATTACTTTAACACCATTATTTAATGTGTATTTAGTTAGACCAAATGTATCGTCTTCGTCCATTTCAACAAAAGAACCACCTTCTGGTTTGTTTTTCATTAAAGATAAACCAGCAGATTTATCAACGTATGGTTCGATTTGTTTTTTATCAAAAGCTCTATAGATTGATAATAGTTCATCTTTAGAAATTAAGTTCTCAGCATTTGGTCCAGAATGTACCATTACTAAGTCTTTGTCAGTCACTATTTCGTTCATTAATTTATTAACTTCTTCTAAAGTAATTGTAGGTAAGAACTCATTAACAATCTCAACCTCATGATCAATTCCAGGGAAACCTTCATTATCTAAGAAATGACGAGATAATTCAGAAGCAAACAATGCAGAAGCTGTTTTATCTTTTTCTTTTTGACTTGATTCGTAGTTCTTAATAATATCAGTTTTCGCTCTTTCTAATTCAGAAGCAACAAATCCATGTTTTTTAGCTCTGTATAATTCTGTTAAGTATGCTTCATAACCTTCTTTCATTTTATCAGCTTTTAAGGCAACTACATTATAAAGAGCATTGATTCCACCAGGAAAATCAGTTAGAACAGAAACACCTTGTAAAAATGGAGCATCGCCTTTTAGAGCAACTTCTTGATAACGTTGACCAAGCATGCTATTTAGTAAGTTTGTAACTAATGTTTTTCTGTAAGCACCATAAGTACCTTTTTCTTTATCACTTGGTCTTTTAAGTACTGCAGTTATAATATTAATTTGAAGTTCAGGATCTGAGATTAATTCAATTTCTGCATTTCCATTAAATTTCATTGGATGCTCACCAATGTTTGTTGCTTTTTTGGGTCTTGGGATAGATGAAAACATTTCTTTGATTTTTGCTTCAACTTGAGCAGGATCAAAATCACCAACAGCAATTATTGCCGAAATGTCTGGTTGATAATATGATGTATAGAAATCAACAAATTCTGAACGAGGTGCAGTCATAATAATGTTTGTATCACCAATTGGAGATTTAACATAATCAGAACCTTTGAAGATTAAGTCAAATTGCTTCATTTGTAATCTACTTTGAGCATTTTGAGTTCTCATTCTCCATTCTTCGATGATAATTGTTCTTTCTTTATTAATTTCTTCTTCATCAAGAGTGATACCTGTTAACCAATCTTTAAGAACAACAAACCCGTCATCGAACATTTTTTGGTTATCAGTTGGAACTTGAAGAGTGTAATAAGTTCTTTCCCAAGAAGTAGAAGCATTGATATCAGATCCGAATCTCATTCCAGTAGATTCCATATATTTGATTACTTCATTTCCAGGGAAGTTTTTAGTCCCGTTGAATGCCATGTGCTCTAAGAAGTGAGCAAGACCTAATTGCGAATTTTTTTCTTGAAGAGAACCTGCTCTTACTATTAATTGTATTTCAGCTCTTTTTTCGGGCTTAGAATTTTTCTTAATGTAATATTTAAGACCATTTCCAAGAGAGTCATAGATAACGTCTTTGCTATATGGTAATTGTTTAGTTAAATCAAGTTTAGCTGAGGCAGTACCAAAAGACAAAATCGCTAGGAATGATACTATTAGAATATGTTTTATCATATAAGAATTCCTTTTATTTGAAAAATTTTATAATTAAATTTACAATACTCAAAATTAAGAAAAATGTTACACTTTCGTTAACTTTAAAATCTTTTTAAATGTTTAATTTTATTAATTTTGTAACTCTATTAATTTAGAAATCGTATTACAAACAAAAGTTTATTAATTTTCTAAGGTATTTATTGTATGAGTGATTTTAACCAAGATACACCAAAAAGGCCACCTATGCCTCCTTATCCGCCTCACTTCCAACAAAAGTCTGGAGGTTCAAAATGGTGGATTCCTGTTGTAATTGTTCTAGGTTCAATTGCATTATTTATTATTACAATCATCGGTGTTATCGCATATATTACTAGTTCTATTTCTGAAATCAATTTTGATTCTGCCAATGGAGCAACTCTTGAAGTAAAAGATAAATCAATTCTGTATCTTGACTTGAGTAATGGCGTTCCAGAAAAAGTTGAAGATAATCCTTTCCAAAATATATTTGGTGGGGGAGAGAAAGCAAGTTCTTTCTTTAATACCTTTTCTGCAATAGAAAGAGCAAAAGAAGATGATAGAATTGAAGGTATTTATCTGAAACCAAGTGGTAATTTAACATACAATAAAGCTATTGAGATAAATGAAGCTCTTTCTGACTTTAAAAAATCAGGAAAATTTGTTTATGCATTTATTGAAGTAGGGGATGAATCAACATATTTATCTGCATTACCTGCTGATTCAATTTTTATGCCTACTGAAGGAATGTTAGAAATGAATGGTTTTGCTATCACAAACCCATTCTTTAAATCTATGTTTGATAAAATCGGTGTAAGTTTTTTAACTATTCAATTTGAAGATTACAAATCTGCTGGTGAACAATTTTCTAGAGATTCATATTCTGATTCTGCTAAGTTTGAGTATAGGTTATTACTTGAAGATAGATACAATGCATTCATTGACGAGATTGTTAAATATAGAAATATATCTAAAGATAAAATCCAAACTGTTCTAAACGAAGGTTTTTATACAACTGGTCCAGCAATGGAACATAAGTTTATAGACGCAATTTTATCTGAAATGAATGTAAAAAGATTTTTACACACAAAGTTAGCATATAATGAAGATAAAAAATCTTCAAAAAATGATGATGAAGAAGATGAAGAGTCAAAAGAAGATAGTGATGACTATGTAAGATTTGTTAGTGTTGGAAAATATATGAAATCAAATTTTGATTTCATCAAAGAAGAAGATATTGACAAAGATAATCAAATAGGAATAGTTTACGCAAGTGGTGCAATAAGTTCTGGTAAAAAACAGGGTGGACCATTTGGTGGTGGAGAAGATGGTATTTATTCTCAATCTTTTATTGAAGATTTAAAAGCAGCAAGAGAGGATGAAGATGTTAAAGTTGTTATTCTTAGAATTGATTCGCCTGGTGGTTCTGCAATGGCTTCTGATGAAATGTGGGAGGAAATCAGATTAACTACTAAAACTAAACCTGTAATTGCCTCTATGAGTAGTGTTGCTGCATCTGGTGGATATTATATGGCTATGGCTTGCGATAAAATTATTGCTCATCCTCAAACAATTACTGGTTCAGTTGGTGTGATTTTATCAGTTCCAAACTTATCTGGAACAATGGATAAAATTGGTTTAAATTGGGATACTATTACTACTGGTCCTGCAGCTGATTTTATGAATGGAGTATATCCTTACTCACCTACGGATATTGCTAAACTAAGAGAAATAGCTGGTGGAATTTACCAAAGATTTGTATCAAGAGCTGCTGAAAGTAGAGGATTTGAATACGAAGAAATGCGTTCTAAAGCTAAAGGAAGAGTATATACTGGAGCTAAAGCTAAAGAAATTGGTTTAGTTGATGAGTTAGGTGGTTTACAAGCTACAATTGATATGGCAAAAGAAATTATGGGAGTTGATAAAAACAAATTAGTTTATATCAAAGAATTTCCTAAAAAAGGAAAAGCTATTGAGGAATTCATTGAAAACTTAATGAACAATATGGATGCAAAAGTAGTTACTAATATTTTATCTGCTTTTGGATTCCAGCAATCTGATATGGCAATTTTGTTAAATTCAATGCCAGAGAGTGTTAAAAGTCAGTTTAAATATTTTATGGATTTAGTGGATATTTCTAAAAAAGAAAAAGTAATTTTAGCAGTTCCTGCTTTACCTGAAATTAAATAATAAATAAAAGTTAGCAGAGAGGGCTTATTTTAAGCCCTCTGTTAATTTTAATATAATATCTTCTATAATATTTTCATCATCTTCGATAAACGTTACTAAATTATTTAATGCAGATTTAGTTTTTTCATTAGTAAAGAAATAATACGCCGGAAGTAAATTTGTCCAATATTCCTTATTAATAAATATCATTGGATATAGATTATCAAAAAGATTATAATGATTTTGTTCTACTGTCTGGAATATTTCCCTTATTGTACCAGCAGAACCAGGTGAATATAGAATAGCACCTTTTGTAACTTCTATCAATACTTCTTGTCTAATAGCTGCAGAAAAGAATTTTGCAATTTTTCCTGGAAATGGATTTGGTGGCTCATGGCCGTGTACCCACGTTGGAACACTCAAACTGTTTAATCTATATTTTGGAGGATATTTTTCAATAACCTTATATGAAAGCGTTAACCATTTTTCATCAGAATATAAGGGTGCTTCAGAAAGCAAACTAATAGCATCTAATAAGTCTTGTTCTTTGTAATATGCAAAATATGCTCCTAGATGAGTTGCTTCCATCATTCCAGGGCCACCTCCAGAAACCATTAAATAATCTTTTTCTGTGAGACGTTTTGATATGAGAGCTACTTTTTTATAAAACTCATCATCTCTTCTGATTTTATGTCCGCCCATTACACCAATAATTTTCTTAGGATTATTAAATTTGGCGACATATTCATAAAGAGCCATTCTAACTGAAGAATCGTGGATACTTTCAGTTACTTGAATAAAAGGAGGGAGAGAACCCTTATTTTGATGATCTATAAAGTGAGTGTAAATTTCATAATCAGTTGAATTTTTATAACTTCTAGGTATATCAGGGTCAAAGTTATTGTATAAATCTTCAATATTATATAATTTTCGTGGAAATAACTCAAAAGGTAATTGCAAAGAAGGTAGAATATAATTAGATGACATTGTCAATTTATCAAATAAGTCTTTGTCTAATTTGCAACCTATAAATATGCACTCAATTATATCAAAATTTATTAATTTTCTCGAGAGTGATCTTAGGTCTAGATTTTTAAAAATAAGATTATTTAGATTGTCCTGTTTTTCTAAATATTCTTCTAAGAAAAATAAACTATAAATTTCAGTCATTTTATGCTCATTTATATATCGTTATTAAATTTTCGTTTAAATATTTTTTCAACCAATGAAAAGTTGTACCATTTGCTAAATATTATTTTTTCTTGAACCAAAATAAATTTATAAATAAACAATGTTGACAATATTCCAACAATTGAACCAGCTATTACATCAATTAAAAAATGTTGAACAAGATACACTCTAGATAGACCCATAAATGCTGCAAAAATTGCAAATAATATTTTAGCATATTTATTTGGAATTATAAGAGATAAAAAAAACATCATACTAAATGCAGCTGTTGTATGTCCCGAAGGAAAAGAAAATTTACTATATAATTTCACGCCTTCAACTATATGTAAATTTGATATTATTGATTCGCCTAAAAAAAGTTTTGGTCTTGGATAATCAAATATCCTTTTAAGTATTTGAGTTATTCCACCTGAAAAAAGAAAAGTTATTACACCATTAAATAGATATTTAAAACTAAATGTACCTAAAATCAACAATAAAATTGAATAATAAATACCTTCTGCTAAATCAGAAGAAAATTTAAAAAAATTATCATAATAAATATTATTTAATTTGTTTAATAAAAATATTTCATCTCCTTTATTATTAAGAAGATAAAATATTATAAAAAAAGTAAAAATTAAAATATAAGTAATTAAAAAATGTTTATTTTCAATAAAAATATTTTTAACAGAACTTAATATTTTATTCATAATTAGACGCCAATTTTATCTTTTTTCTTACTGTCAGGTTTTACTATTTGATTTTCTATGAATTTAACGATTGAACCAGCTATGTCTTTACCAGTTGTTTTCTCAATTCCTTCTAATCCAGGAGAGGAATTAACTTCGATTACTAGTGGACCTCTTTCAGATTGTAGCATATCAACACCAGCAATCTTTAGTCCTAAAGCATCAGCTGCTTTTATTGCTGTTTGTTTTTCAATTTTAGATAATTTAATTACTTCACTAGTTCCACCTCTATGTAGGTTAGATCTAAATTCACCTGGTTTACCTTGTCGTTTCATTGCTCCGACAACTTTACCACCAACTACAAAGGCCCTAATGTCAGCACCTTTTGCTTCTTTTATATATTGTTGTACAAGAATATTCGCATCTAGCCCGTAGAAAGCTTCCATAACTGATTTTGCTGCATTTTTGGTTTCTGCTAATACTATACCTAAACCTTGAGTTCCTTCTAATAATTTTATAATTAGGGGAGTACCACCAACTTGTTTTATGATACTATCAATATCTTTAGGATATTTAGTAAAAGCAGTTTTTGGAATACCTACTCCGGCTTTTGATAATATTTGCAATGAGCGTAATTTATCTCTTGATCTTACTAATGCTAAAGAACTAAGAGTAGTAAATACCTTTCTCATTTCAAATTGTCTAATTATTGAAGAACCATAAAATGTAACAGAAGCACCAATTCTTGGAATTATAGCATCTACATCATCAATGGCTTGGTCGCCGTAAAAAACATGCGGATTTTCTTCTTCCATTACAACATAACTTCTTGCATGGTTGATTAATAAGGCTTCGTGACCTCTTTTTTTTATTGCTTCTAGAAGTCTTTTTGTACTATATAATTCAGAATTTCTTGATAAAACAGCTATTTTCATATTATTATTTTTTTTGTTTAGATTTGAATGACAAATTAAGTTTTGAAACATCAACTACAAAATTTTTATTTAATAATTTTCTTCCAATTAGAATTGGGTACTTCATTTTACCTCTATCTGTAAGGGTAAATTCAGCTTTTATTTTTTTATTAAATAAAATCACAGTGGTTTTAATTACGTATCTATATTGCAGTTGTCCATTAGAAGATCTTACTCTTCTTTCTTTGAAATTATAAATTTCATAATCTTTTTTTTGATAGTCAGGATGTTTAGGATCTAACAATTTAAATGTTAAATATTCATTGCCATCTTTTTCTTTTATTTGTACTCTATGGCAATGAATTGATGATGTATCAGCCCCTGTATCGATTTTACATTCGATATTAGTCAAATCAAGTTCAGGTAAGTCAATTATATCTGTTCTACCAATTGTTATTAATTGTTTTTTTGTCATAAGAATTTTTTCTTTTTAAAGTAAAATAGCATCCCAACAAAAATAATAAACATTACGAATAAGACTATAGGATATGCTAATGGTTCTTTTAATTCAGGCATAAATTGAAAATTCATTCCATATATACCAGCAATAAATGTAAGAGGAATGAAAATAGTTGAAATTATTGTAAGTAATTTCATTGTGTTATTCATTTTATTACTTAATGATGATAAATAAATATTTGTTATTCCATCAAGTGTATTTTTTGATTGTTCTACATAATCTAAAAGGTTTAATGTGTTATCTTTTAAGTCAGCAAAATAAGGTGTATTAGATGAATCAATAAATTCAGGATTAAATTTATCTATTCTCACCAAAGCATCTTTTAGTGGTTGAATTTTATTTTTGATATAGTTTATTTCTTTTTTTACTTTTTCAATTTCTATTAATAAGTTATCTTCAGGATTATTTAAAAGATCTTCTTCTAGTGTTGTGATTTTTCTAGCTAACCTATCTATAGATGTATAATAATTATCTATTATTGCTTCAACTAGTAAAAATAATAAGTAGTCTGCTTTTTTCTTTCTTACTATTCCAAGATTTTCTCTTATTCTTAATCTAATATGTTCAAATAAATCTGCTGGTTTTTCTTGAAATGAAACAATAAAATTTCTACCTAAAACAAATGTAATTTGCTCAGAATCTGTTTCAATATTTTCTTCATCAATTATTGATTTTGTAGTAAAGAATAGATAATTTTCATTTTCTTCAATTTTTGGTCTTTCACTTGTGTTTAATAAATCTTGTACATTCATCGAGTGAAGTCCAATTTTATCACAAATTGTTTTTATTAAATTAACATCATGAATTCCATGAATATTTAACCAATGAATATGATTAGATTCAAATATATTTTCTGAAAATAAATAAGGATTTTCTTCAAAATATTCATTTTCGTTGTAAACAAAAAGCTGCATTACAGGTGGTAATTCTCTTTTTGGTCCAACGTAAACAAATTCACCTGGTTTTAAGTCTTTTCTTTTTATTTTTATTAATTTAAACATATTTAAAAATTAGTTTGATGTCTATTAAATCTGATTGAAAATGTTGTTCCTACATTTAGTTCACTTTTCACAGAAATTGTTCCGTTCATTATTTCAACTAGTTGTTTAACTATTGATAAACCAAGTCCCGTAGAATCTTCTCCATCAGTTGGTTTAGGACTTAATTTGGAGAATTTTTGAAAAAGTTTAGGTAAATCTTCATCTGGTATTCCAACACCTTCATCTTTAATTAAAATTGAATAATAGTTTTCCTCATCTACTAATTTAATAAATATATTCTTTTCTTTATGTGTAAATTTAATAGCATTTGAGACTAAGTTATCAAGTACTTGAACTAAAAGTTTCTTGTCAATATATACTGGATATTGATCAAAATCATTTTCTAAAATTATTTCTTGATTTTTCTTTTCTGCATTTAATTTTGCATCATTAACTAAATTATTTAGAATTATACTCAGATCGATATATGCGAATTGAGTGTTTATTTTTCCGGATTCAACTGCATTAAGTTCTAATAGATTTTTAATAATATCAATCATTTTGTACGATGTTCTTGAAATTTTTTCACCTATTTCAGTTAATTTAACATCTTGATATTTTTCCGATTGCATTTTTACAATATCAGCAGCAAGAATAATTCCCGTAAGTGGTTATTTTAAATCATGTGAAACCATTAATAAGATATTATCTTTTTCTTTGTTTAAATTTATTAATTCTTTTGTTCTATCTTTTACTCTTTCTTCTAGATTTCTATTTAGAATTTTCAAATTATTTTCTGCTTCAATAATTCTAGTTAAATCAAATGATTTAATATTTACAAATTTTAAATATGCTTCATTTGCGTAGGTTAATTGCGAATTAAAAATACAGTCTATAAATTTTAAGAAATCATCTCCTTTAATAAAATTATCATTTAAAGTGTATGACCATAAAGCAATTTCACTAAAATTAATAAATTTATCTGTAAATTCTTTATTTGTAATTGATTGTGTTATAATTTTTCTAGACATACAATTAAAATATAGTTTATAAAATTTTTAATAAGGTTAGAAAAAACCGTGCCCATATTTAATTATGATGTCAAATCAAAATTCAGAAATAGTAGTTAGCCTAATTTTATGAATTATTGAACTTACTCAATTTGATTTCTTTGAATTTTGCAGTTTGTTAATGAGTTTGATTTTTATAAATTTACTTTACAAAATAATTTTTCAATTTGAACACTTATTCTACAAATTAAAGTATTAAAAAACATTAATGATAAAAATGATTCTAATAATTTTGTTTTTCAATCAAAATTGTATAATTTTAAAATTAGATATTTCAAGAAATAATTTTTTTTGTCGATAATATAAATGTAGAAGCTAAAAAGGTTCTAATAATGTCTGATGCTAAATTAGAAAGAATATTACAAAAAGTTAAACCAAAAACTTTTTTTGAAGATTTGGCCGAGTATGGTTATTTGGTTAAATATCTTCATGAATTTATGAAAGATAAATACGAAAATGATTTGGCATTTAGACATAGAATGTTTGACATTATGTATAAACATTCTAAATATCCAGTACAAGAATTAAATTTTTACTATTTACAGCATTTAGAAAATGTAATGAGTCAATTTCTCAATAAAACGGATGTGAAAGATGCTTGAGACAGGTGCACTTAGTCCAGAAGTTAAAAAATTATTTGCTCAAATATCAAAACAAGCAGAGGATTATTCAAAAATCTACAAAAGAATTGAATTTGCAGCAAATGAGTTTGAGAATGATAGAAATAATATGACTAAAGAGCTAGCGCAAATCAGAGATGATATAGCTAACACAATCAAAAGATTAGAAACTTTTGCCAATTCAACAATTGAAGAATTCAGAGAAAAAACTGAATCAACTCATACTTTATTTCAAGATTTAGATAAAATTGATAATTTAAAAAACGAACTTTTTGAATTAAGAGATGATATTAAAACTCAATCTATTGATTTATCAAATTCATTAATAGAATTTAATGCAAAAGCAGATAAATCATTAGCTAATACTGTAAATCAGATAAAAACAAAACTAAATAATGCTATTGATGAAGAAGTTACTAAGATAGAAGGCAGGGTTGTAAGAAGACTTTTAGCTTTTGAAAAAAATCAAAAGATAGTTGAACGTAGAATTTTATCAATTGACGAAAATTCAAAAGGTGAGTTAAAAAGATTAGGTGGCGAAATTGATTTTGTTTATGGAAATATTTCTGAAATAAAATCAGACGTAGCTACAATTATGCAATCAGTTGTTGATAAGATGACATTTCTGGATAGCGAAGTTCCAAGAATTGCAAAATTATTAGATAATACTATTGCTAAAATGAATGATAGTCCAGGGAAAGGTGGCTTTGCAGGTACTGGAGGAGGAGGTGGAAAAACAAAATCTGATGGTCTTGATGATTTTGAACCAATTACTGATGGTGAATTTGATGATACAATGTTTGATTTTGGTTCCGCTCCTTACGGTGAGCCAGAAACTAAAGAAAAGAAAATGACTGATAGGGAGTTGATGGAACTTATCAAAGAGGAGTTAGATGTTCTTGAAATCAAATCTGAATCAAACTCAAAAAAAAATACTTTATCTATGATATTATCAATTTCGGCGTTGGTAGGAATTTTAACAATAATAGCTATGATATTATTAGGTGGAATTTAAATCTAGAGTTGATTAAAAAAAAGAGGTCAATTGACCTCTTTTTTTTTTATTATTATTCAATTGTTTCAGGCAAAGTGTATGTTCTACCTTTGTTTTCTTCTTTAAGCCATTTCATTAGAGGTTCAAAATATTCTACAATAGCTTTTGCAGAAAAATCTTCACCAATCATTTTATTTAAATGAGTTTTCCAGTCAACAGTTGCCCCAGGATAAGTTAAATCTTTTAAGAATTTACCTACTTCTTTATTACCCCAATAATTTGTTGCATGAGGGTCTTGGTTTAATATGTTTTTAGAAATATGATTATGTAGTTGGAATAAAAGAACTGTAGAAATTGCATAATCATAATATTGAGCAGCGTCATTAATTATATGAGTTTTTGTTGCTGCATCACAATATTCTTCTCCTCTAACTGAAGGAGGTACAATACCTTGATATTTTTTCTTTAATTCCCACCATTTAGCATTAAATTGGTCTTTAGGTAGGTTGTTAGCATAAAGTTCTTTTTCAAACATAGTCATAACTCCAGCTCCCCATGGTATTACAACCATATAATCTAGAGCTTCTTTAAGTAACAACATCGTTGCATCAACTTTTACATCAGCAGGAGCTAAGCCTAATCCTTGTAAAAATGGTACTTGTAAAGAAGCTAATCCAATCATAGTACCAATTCCTTCATGAAATGCTCTATTAGCACCACCTCTTAAAATAATAGGAACATCAGCATTAGAATAAGAGATATAATAGTATATATGTCCTAATTCGTGAAGAGTTGTTGACCACCATTTTGTATTTGGTTCAACTGACATTAATGATCTTACATCTTTATCGTTATTCATGTGCCAAGCAGATGCGTGTGTATTCTTTTTATGAGGAGTACCCGGAGCGAGAGGATAAAGAGAAGATTTTTCATAGAAAGTTTTTGGTAATTCTGGGAATCCCATACTTACGTAGAATTCTTCACCTTTTTTAACAACCCACTCAGGACCATTTTTTTCAAGTTCAGCATCAAGGTCAATACCATCGACATTGATTAAATCGTTCCATTCTTGACCCCATTTGTTTGGCAACCAGTGTGCAGGTAGATAGTCTGGCACATCAGATTTATACTTTTCAGCTAGTTTATATCTTGCCCATGTATGTAATTCTCTGTAAAGAGGCCAAATATCTTTTATCATATCATTACAAACTTTAACTAGTTCATCAGTAGTATATCCATAATCAGAAACTTCATATTGGAAGAAGTTTTCATATCCTAGTGATTGAACAACTGAATTTCTAAGACTCTGTAATTCTACTAAGCCATCTTTCAATTCAATACCTACTTGTTTTGATGTTTCCCAAGCTTCCAATCTTTTATTTAAATCAGTTTCTTCAACAAGTATTCTGTCAATTTCATTAGGTGTAACTTCTTTACCATCAATTTTGAATGAATAACCAAATAATTTACTGTTTTGAGCATTATTTGCTGCAATTAATTGTTTAACTTTTTCTTCAGCAGACATAGGGTTTCTACCTGCCATATAAAGTATAGTTTCAAATTGCTTAACCTGTAAAGGAGTTAAGTCTTTCTTTAAATTCAAATAATATTTTGCGGAGTCAATATTTTCAATACTTCCAGTGAAAGCTGAAAAAGCTTCATTGGCCTCTTGTACCATTTTTTCTGTAAGTGTATCACCTTCCACTATATAGATATTTGCTTTCCATTCTGCTTCAGCAGATGCATATAGTAATTCTTGAAATTTATTATTGTAATCATCTAAAAATAATTGTGCTTGATTAGCAATATTTACTTCTTGTTTTTCTTGATTACAAGAAACAAATAAAATTACAGCTAGGAAAAAAATATTGAAATACTTAAATTTCATATATATACCTTTAAAATTAAAAAATTATTATTCACCAATTATTTTGATTAGAACTCTTTTTCGTCTTTTCCCGTCAAATTCTCCATAAAAAATCTGTTCCCATGGACCAAAATCTAATTTTGAATTTGTAACAGCAACTACAACTTCTCTTCCCATTATTTGTCTTTTGAGATGAGCATCTGCATTATCTTCACCAGTATCGTTGTGTCTGTAAAAGTTATGAGGTTTTTCTGGAGCTAATTTTTCAAGCCATACTTCATAATCATGATGTAAGCCTCTTTCATCATCATTAATGAAAACTGAAGCAGAAATATGCATAGCATTTACTAAACAAATTCCTTCTTTTATTCCACTCTCTTTCAAAGCGATTGCAACATCATGAGTAATGTTAATAAATTCTCTTCTATTAGAGGTATTAAACCATAATTCTTTTCTAAATGATTTCATATTTAATACAAATTATAAATTAAACAAATTTAAGGATTTTTATCAATTAATTAAAATTGTGCTAAATAATGAAAAAAAAAAAACCGAACATTGTTCGGCTTAATTTTTAGCAGATTTTACAACTTCAAAAAAATCATCAAAAACTCTTGAGTTTGATTCATTCGGACCAGGTGAAGCTTCGGGATGATATTGTACTGAGCATATTGGTAATGTCTTGTGCTTTATACCTGCAACAGTATTATCAAAGAGATTTTCCCATGTTATTTCCCAATCTTTATTTGTTAGAACTTTATCTTTTGAAATAGCATAATTATGATTTTGTGAAGTGATGTAAACTTTACCGCTTGGATGATATAATACTGGATGATTTCCACCATGATGTCCGAAAGGCATTTTATATGTATCTAATCCAAAACTTTGACCAATTAGCTGATGACCAAAACAAATTCCAATAATTGGAATCTTTTCTTCAGCAAATTTTTTAATATATTTTTCTATTCCCTTAAGAATTCTTGGATCACCAGGACCATTTGATAAAAATACTCCGTCAAAATTAATCTTAGAAATATTATTTTCAAAATTATCATCAAATGGAACAAGATAAATATTGGCGTAATATCTTTTTAAATCTTCTATTATGTTGGATTTAATACCAAAGTCAATTGCTAAAATATTTAAATTCGAGTCTTGGTTGCCGTCAAATACTTGCACATCTTTAGAAATTACTAATTTGTACATATCAGTATCAGAAATTGAATTTGAATCTTTAACCATTTTAAGAAATTTTTCAGGGTCAAGGTGTTCAGTTGATATTCCACCTTTCATTGCACCAGTAGTTCGAATTTGTTTAGTTAGAGCTCTAGTATCTAATTTGTGAATACCAAGGATATTTTGATTTTCAAGAAATTCTTTTAAGCTCAATTCTGATCTAAAATTTGAATAAACATTAGAGTATTCCCTTACTATCATCGCTTCTGCATGAATTTTGTTTGATTGTTGGTCTTTGTTAGTTACACCATAATTTCCTACTAATGGATAAGTGAAAAGAACAGCCTGTCCTTTGTATGATGGATCTGTTAAAATCTCTTCATAACCAGTCATTGCAGTATTAAATACAAATTCTGCAAACAATGTACCTTCTGAAGCAAAAGTATATCCAAAATCATAGTATCCATTCTCAAGAGCAATTAGAGCTTTTTTCATTTATTTTCCAATCAAATTATTATTTTTACAAAATTAAGAATTTAGAAGATAAAATAAAATTTAAGTAGTAATACTTATTAAAATTTAAAAAAAATATATTTGATTTTGTTTGTTGGAAAGAGTGTGGTATCATTATTATATACAAAAAATTAACAAAAATTAATAAATTAAATAAATTATCAAGAAATTTGCACTTTAAATTGTTGATAAATATAAAATTGTTAATTTACCCATTATTATAAATAATTTTCAATTTATTAATTAAATTGGTTTAAAATTGAAACATATATATTTCATAATAATTTTCTTGTTTGGAATAAATCTATTTTCGCAGCAAGAAGGTTTAATTATATCTAATACTGGTACTGATCCTGATATAAATCAGTCTGCAATTTTAGAGTTGATATCTACCGATAAGGGAGTTTTGATTCCTCGCTTGACTACAATTCAAAGAAATGGTATCACAGTGGTTTTGACTCAAAATGGACTTGTGATTTTTAACACTGATGAGGGGAAATTTCAGTATTACTTGCATTCATTACCTGGATGGGTGACTATTGTTCCAAACGGGTTAAGCGAAAGTGGCAACACAAATGAAATTGCTTTTTTTGTCGGTGGGAATAATTCAACCTCATTATCAAGCAGTAATGGTTTATTCTATAATCCATCAAGCACTTTTTTAGGGGTAAATACTTCAAGTCCTTCATACAATTTAGATGTAAATGGAACTGCTAGAATAGGAAGCAATGAAACAAGCTGAACTTTAATTTTAACTTCAAATCAAATCCAACTGATTATAACGCTATTATTACAGCAAATCCATCAAGCACGACAGATGTTGTGTTTATTTTACCTCCTAACAATGGAACAAGTGGATATTCTTTAGTTACAGATGGGAATGGGAATTTATCATGGTCTGATTCTCCTGAGATTAGTCAAGATGCTATCAACACTTCTGGAACCCAAGGTGGTATTTTATTTAATAATAGTGGTACTATGACTACATCTGATGGAATTGTTTATGATAATTTAAATACATTTTTAGGTATAGGGACAACAAGTCCAGAGCAAGCCTTAGATGTAGCGAATGGATATGTAAAGACAGGTGATGCAAATAATACAGATGGTGGATTTGTTCAAGCTATTTCAAACCCAAAAACTTTAACCATGTTAGGTTCACAATTAGATTCTACTCAAAATTTTGAGAGAGAGTATGAGGTAGGTTTACCAAATGCATCCTCTTTTGTTTTGGGTTCTAGTACTTATTCTATGAACATTCATTACATAAATCCTGATGATATAAGAAATGGAGCAGATCCAAACAATTTTGTTACTGCAAGATATGATGGTCCTGTGTGGGGTCAATTTTTATTAACTGGTACTACAACAAATTCATCTGTTAGTTCAAATAGTAACTCATTTGGAACTTTTGTAGTTGGTCCAGAAGACCTATTCCAAAATATTTATTCAAGGAATAGTGGTTCATTTTCTGAAGCTAGTAATTGGTCTTTATATGGATATGGTAATGCTTATCCTTCAGGATTCGCTCCCAGATCTAGGGATAATGCATTTGTAGGCGATGGTGATGAGATTACATTAGATTCTGATATTTCATTATTAACTGGTAGAACATTTACATTAGAACAAGCTGGACCTAGCGGTTCACAAGGTCAGCTAACTATGGATACTTATGTACTAAGCGGTGATGGTACTTTTACTTTAAAATCTGGAGGGATATTATCTATAGGTGATGTAGATGGTATAACTCAAGCACCAACAAATGCTGGTAATGTTAGAACTATTACTCGAAACTTCAATGAAAACAATCATGATAATGGTAACTTTATTTATACAGCT
>Ga0129345_1000281_pt1 | contig 18355 bp, 28 predicted proteins | sample CPBDNA_FD_94425 | JGI IMG/M metagenome (GOLD analysis project Ga0129345, IMG submission 94425) | Freshwater to marine salinity gradient microbial communities from Chesapeake Bay, USA - CPBay_Sum_20_0.8_DNA | ecosystem: Environmental > Aquatic > Marine > Coastal | place: USA: Chesapeake Bay...
CCCAAAACTGACAAAAACATCTCCCAGAGATACATTCTTGTCAGTTTTGACAGGGGTCAGCACACAAAATCAAAAAAGCCGTCGTCCCCAGAATCAATCTCCCAGATAACGACGGCTTCTTCTTAAATTCCCGATCACCAGATTGAGACTTAATTCCCAACCCAGATTCCCTGGAATCCCACACCATAATTCCTATCCTATCAATCTACCATAATCTTCTCGCCGTATTATTTATAATCGTTCGATACCAGAATCCCCCATTCCCAAACTTAACTTCACCCAACTCCCCCAGATATACACTCAAATAACCTATTCAACCACACTATCCCACTCCCCCAGAATTAAAATAATACGACCAAAAACTCACCCAGTAAAATAATTAACTCACTCCTATGAACAATACCCCCATAATCCCATCCCCCCAATTCACTCATCCCCCAACCACCCAATAACCCACTATTCTCAAAATTAACAAAAACACTCCCCAGAGACACATTCTTGTCAGTTTTGATATAACCAGACCATAAAATCACAAATCCCCCAGATCAAAAATCCCAGACAAAATCCCAACCTACGTACAATGTACTGATATTCTGCCTATAACTCCCCTAGTCAATAGGAGAGCTAATGGCTAAAGAAACATCTAAGTACGAGAGACTGACTACCCAGATCACCAGAGTGCATCTGGCTTATGAGTCCTCCAGACGACAATCCGAAATCAATGAGCGTAAACTACTGGTATCCTCACTCGCCCTGGGACTGTCACTAACAGCATTGATCACAGTACCTAACTGGATTCTGGGATTAACATTCATCCTAATCAATGCACTGATGATTAAACTAACCTACTCCTACTTCAGAACCAGATCCAAAACATCCAACCAATACTCCCTACTAAATAGACTCCTGCAAGATAGATCCGAACTAAATCAAAGCAGATCGTAGCGAGGGGCGACAGCCCCGAGCATAGTCAAACAGTCTGGGATTCATAATTCCACCATCCCAGGATTCTTAGATTGAATCACCCAGTCCCTGGATTCTATCGTTCACCAGATCCAGAATTTAATTCCCATCCGGCGATTTAATTTCCGAAGTCCTAATTTAATTTCAAAATTAAATGGAGTTTTGTCCAGAGTTAGCAGCTTCCTAAGTCATAACCGCTATGGTATAATCCAACCCCGAATTCCACTGCAAGATCGACAAGGACACGTCAGGCCGGACCCAGTCAAGTGTTCCGTAATCCAAAACTGACAAGAATGTGCGAAATACGGCCATTCTTGTTAATTTTGATCAAAAAAGCATGAGTGTGGGAGTTTGACTTGCTCTGTCAACCAAAATTTGAGCTATACACTCGATTCTTGGTTGAATCGTTCCCAGATCACTAAAGTTGTCAACCAAGAATTGAATGACTCAGGTACTTTAAATTTCAGAACTCAAAAAATCGACTTCGGCGAATGTTTCAGATCAGCCTACGTCGGACCCTGGGATCTCTTCTGGGATTGGGCTTTGGATTGAAACTGGATTATACCCCGAACGGCGATTAGTTACTTTCCTACGGAGAGTCACGTCTAGCCCCTGGGGGTTCGTCTAGGTTCTCGATTGATTTCCGGGGTGAATTTCCGGTTCTAATCTTATGAATGACTCTAGGGTATATCTTTGGGTTCTCCGGCCTTAGAATCCTCTGTAATGAAACCTCTGAATTTATCTTCTGTGATTCTTTTAGAATCTGTTTTGGATTGGTAGTATGTCGGTGTGGTTATTGTTTGGGATCAGGTGGGGTTATGGATTATCTGGAGAAGCTTAGGAATTCCGAGATTCGGTTACATGAGATTCCGTATGAGTTAAGGTATGAGATTTGTCTTCAGGCTGTGAAGCGGAGTGGTTGGGATTTGAGATATGTCCCTTTCGAATCAATTACCGAGGAGCTCTGTCTTAAGGCTGTGAGTAAGAACCCCAGAGCTTTGCAATTTGTTCCTGATAATTTAATTACCGAGGAACTTTGTATTCAGGCTGTGGATCAGGATGGATGGGTTTTGGGCTGTGTTCCTTTAGAGCTAAGGACTTCAGAGATGTGTCTTAAGGCTGTGGGGGTTGATCCAGAAGCTTTTAGGTATGTTCCTTCTGGAGTTAAGACCCTAGATTTTTATTCTAGGTTAATGGAGTTGAATCCTGAGCGATCTGATCTAGTTCCAGAGGAGATTAAGATCCGTCTCTGGGATCGAGAGCGTAAGCAGTCCCAGGTTGTGAGGAAGGTTAAGGGATTAGTTCTATGACCAGTCTCGGGGTTTTAGAATTTGTTGATCCTCTTCGGGAGTCTTCTCGTCGGGATTTTCTTTCTTGTCTTATGGAGTGTGAGCGGGAGCTTGATCAGGGGATTGCTGTTCGATCTCATTCTACTTTGGATGTTTCTACCTGGGTCTACTCTTTTGATTTTAGTTTTAACCATCCGAGAGTTCCCCGGTTGATGTTTGATTTAGGTATTGAGGATTTAATGAAGATCTTTCCTTCTGGAGTTCAACTGACTATAGACGGTGATCTGGACATTTGGGATCTTGACGGCAACTACCAATGGTCTGCCACGGCTGATTCCAGGTGGAGTCCCGCTCTTGGTTATTATTATTTTTTGAACTCTCCGAATGAGCAGATCTACGTGAAGAATGTTAATTTTCTGCGAACGCTTCGATTCTACTGGGATAATCTTGAGTACTGTGTAAATTACAGGAAGCTTGGTAAGCTTATTATTTGATTCTCTTTTAGTCTGGGATTGGATTCCGTAGTATGTTCTCAGGAGGGAGAGTATGACGATCAAATGGACAGACACTCCTGAGTCTTTAACTTGGACTTCTGAGCGAATACAAGAGCGTCCTAAGGCCTTTCTAAGATTCTTGGACCTGTGGTACTCTGAGCTGGACGAACAAGGCTTGAACGAGATTAGATATACGGTTGAGTTTTATCCGATGTCGTGTTCATTTCGTTTTTCGTCTAAGAGTGGTCTTCTCTTTGCATTCGGTTTAAAGATGGATTTTCTGGTTGAGCATTGGCCTACTTCGGCTATTATTGTTGGTTTGGGTGAGTGTGCTGCTTGGGATATTAGGTCAGGTTTGTGGAATGAGGACGAGCCTGACTATGCTCCGGGCGTTCCTATTGCGTATAACCCAGAGAATTTCCTTGTTTATCATAGTGGCAACGATCTTAAATTGATTTTAAGATTTTTGGCCGATTTACGTTCGGTGGTCGAGGTTATTATTAATCCGGAGCCTCCCAAGGTTATTTATCGTCGTGTTAAGGACTTGGTGATATGATTTATCGAGATTTGAAATCGATTGCATCCGCGAATCCAGAAGATTTGAAGCTCTCTATGGATCTTTGGTTATCTTCTAATAAGCGGCATCGATCTTTCACTTATGTTATTTCTGGAAACATTATTGCTTACTGGTCTCGTATTAGCAAAATGAATGGGGAGCTCAGAGAGCTTTCTATGATGATCCCCCTGATTTATTTTCGGGACTATCTTCCTAATGTTTATTTAAACGAGGGTGATAGTTGGGGTGAGACCCCGGAAGAGATGCGATGGTCTACGTTTGGGGAGTTTCATCTGACCGATGTTTATTCTTTAGACAACTTCAGGAGGCATTCTCATCCTATTTCCGAAGCCTTTAAGCGTCGTAGACCTTATTTAATCTTCAGGCCGACTCTATCTACCAAGATCGGAAGAACTCCTTTAGAGGATCACATCATGGAGTGTCCTGGATCTTTTATTGGGAGGATAGCTGACATTTATCGGGAGTTGGACAGATCCCGATCCAGAAAACTATCGGATTTCATTATATGAAAAGTTTGTTCACGGAATATTACGAGGATTTTGCTCGGGAGTTACCTTATTGGAATCGAATTACGCTCAAGATTTTGAAGCAGGCCAGAGAAGACCCAGATCCTTTGAAATTTCGAGTAGCTAGCTTTAATGTTTCTCCTTTGGGTTACTCTATTTTTGTCTCTTATCAAGGGTTATGTGCGACGGGGAGGATTCCTCTGGATTTTTTCTCAGAGATTTCTTCTGACTTTTCTGTCAGGGACCCTTTTGGTAGGTTGAACGTGGTGGATTACTGGTCGAGGTCTTCGGATGGGGGCTGGGTCAAGGTTGATGAGTCGGCGGCCCACGATCTCAAGGTTGCTTATGTTCTTGGGACGATTGTCGGTGCTGGTGGGTTTCCGGCTTTGTATACTTTGGTGAAGAACTACCCTCAGCTTAGAAGCTCTTTAGGTTCTGTTGTTGGTGAGACGCTCACTAGTGGTTATCGTCGTGGATCTTCGGTGGTTATATGAATTATACTTTTTTGGATTGGGAAGGGTTATTGACCGGGTTTGGTGAGTTTGTTGCTCAGGTTGCTCGTGTTGTTGATTCCGGGAGTAAATTTCGTTCTCAGGTTCGAGTTACTGGAGGGATTGTCAGAGGTATTCAGATTACTATCGAGAGCAAGCCCCAAGGAGTATTCTATTTGTCTTTTCCTTGTCCGGTTCCTTTTTTAACCAAGATCTCTGATTGTTATGTGGTCAGTTTAGCCCTGGGTGATGTTCGGTATTCTTATTGGGATCTATCGATTCCCTTAGGTCGATTTCTGGGGGAAACTCGAGAGCCGGTCAATTATTTTGAGAAAATAGATAATCTTTTTGTGGTCAAGTCCGGGGTTTCGGAAAACTCCCTTAGTATTCTCAAGGTTTTGAATTCTATCTTGAATGCCCAGGGGGAGTTTCAGACAAGAGTTCGCGATGCTTCTGGAGTTGATTTCTACCGACCTTCCTACCGTTCGATCTCCGGGATTGTAGTATGAGTATTAGGTTGTGTAATGCTCAGGAGTGGGCTTGTGGAAAGACTCGTCGAAGGTTCGTTAAGGAGCTGCAGTTCTTGGTCGAGAGCGAGGAGGTTGTTTACTCCACTCCGGGAAGGTACATGGGAGGATTCTCTCTTTTATTTTCGGGAGGTCCGGGTCACTCTCATAAGCTTAAGATTATTATCGCCCAATCAAGGATACTGAGGCTTTTCCCAAATAAGATTTTAGGAGAAGGTCTTCGAATGGTTCGAATCATTAGCAAGGGAAGTTCACGATTTAATCCTCATAGACTTCCTGATGAGCCTTACTTCACCTTTCCCGATGGCCGGACCCAGGAGAGATTCTTCTTGGATTGGTTAGGGGAGCATATTGATGTAATCATCGATGATTATCTTCAAGAAATGAATCCGGATAGGAGAAGGTATCGTAGCCTTCGCGAGGTGGTTTTGTGATCACCGTAGATTATTCTTCGCTGGATTTACTGGATTCAGAGTTTATTGGGAAGCTCGATAAGTTTTTACACGGGTGGTTGAAAGGTGATCCACGTCGCTCTCATGAGTTAGTACATCATGTGGACTATCACCGAGAACTCGAAGGGGTTTTATTCACTTGGCTGTATTTTAATTTTCAAGAGGTCGAGACTTATGAGTTTAAGTTATTTCTACCTACCGAGGTTCTTTGTGAGTTCTTCAATAATACCTCACTGAATTTAGATGATAGGTTTCTTTTAGATAATCCCAGAGTTTTCAATCTCAGGACTCGAAATTCTGAGTCAGGGAACATGAATGGGATTAGCTTTTACCCAGGGAGATTTGAGAATCCTCCTAATAGTAAATTGGAGTCAACTCTTTTTAAAAGAGCGGCTGATACTTATAGATCTCTTCTTGAGGTTGTAAGATCCAATCCTCCTAAACCCGAGAGGGAGTTCAAGTCCTGGAATTTCACGGACCCCAGGGATGTTTTAAGTAACTGGGATGAGTTCGTTATGGTTCTGGACAGGATGTTATCGGAGCATGGAGCTCATGGGGTTGTTGATTCTCAGGTCGAGTTTAGTTCTCAGCCTACCAAAGGATTCATGTTTTCTTTTACAGATCGGAGGACTTCTTTGAAGTTCTGGTCGGGTCTGGAGTTTATTACGGATTATTTTGATGCCGATGGTGGGGAGATCCTTCTTCCGGGGTACTCTGGTGAGACGATCAGAACCTCATGTGGTCTCGTGATCACATCGTTTGTAGCTCTTCATAGCAAGACACCGTTGCTGCCCTTCTTAAACCACAAGGAAGAATTTAAAGGCTACCTTAGTCGTTCCGTCTACGCTAGATACAGTCGAAAGGTTCGGACTTCTCAGGTGGTTATATAATTTAAGATCGGCTTTAGTTTGATTCTCGTCGGCGTAGTATAATGAAGAGGGCTGTTGATTAAGGAGAGTGTGATGAGGTTTGGTTATATGATAGTTCTTGATGGTAAATCTCAGTGGTCGGAGGTTGTGGTTTGACTACTTACTTCGATGATAGTATGGAGAGTTATCGTATGCTTGATTTCATCTACGAGATTCTTCAAGCGGACCCTAAGATCAGGCTGACTTCTTCTCGAATGCACAAATTCGATTTGGAGGGAACGAAAATCAATGTGATTCGTTCGATTGGCTCTACTTATTCATTTACGATCCCCGATCATATTCTTTGCGGCGTGTTGACCACACCAGATTCTTATTCATTTGGGATCGGGCAGAAGACTCAGTTAGATCTTCCGGGGTGTCCCACTCTTCATCTGCAGTGGGGGATGGGGTCCACGGACTCCTACGATCTAAAGTTCTACCTTGGGTGTTATCTTCCCCAGGTAAAAGCTGAGTTTAAGAAATGGCTTTACGGACCGCCTATTCAATACAGAAAACTAAAAAACATTGTGGTCTGATTTTAGTTCTGGTTCAAATTCGGTAGTATATTCCTATGGAAATTCTATTAGACAGTGAATCAACTTGGCATCGTCCTGGGGTTAAGCAGAAGCTTGTGGGGTTCTTCAATTCTTACGATGATCAGGATTCCACTAATTTATGTATAGTCGAGGATTCCGGCGGAGAGCTTTCCCTGCGGTGTTCGATTGAATCCGGTAAGAATCTTCTTCGCATGTCGATTCCTGTTCGTGCGATCAAGGAAGGTTATTCTCTACTTGAGCTCTACTCAGATAATCCTCTTTCAGATCGAAGAACTTATGTTTGGGAGAATCTAGTAACGGGTGAGATCAAGTTTGGGGATGGGGAGGAAGCCTCGGTGGTTCTTCCTATCAAGGCTATGGTCTCAGCGTCCCAACCCCACTCCATTTTAATTATTGGGAACCGGTTCTCCGAGTTCAATGAGTTTGGTGAGTCCTCTTTTGATTATGTATTTAGGTTGAGTACCGGGACAGGAGGGACTCCAGAGTGTAGACGATTTGGTCGTTGGTTGGTAAGTCACCATTCCAAGGTCCGGGCCCTTTTGGAGTACGATTATCGTCCTTTGTTTACTCGAGGGACCAAGCGTAAGGTTGGCTACGATCCTACTTCCCTAAGTAACTATCAGGTTTTTCTGGATCTGGCTCGTAAGATTCATAAGTTTAGATCCTGGATTCAGGATAAGGCTGGAGTTCTTCCTAAGTGTCGGAAGAGGGACCTTGTCCTATGAGCAGCGATTTAGTTATAGGAGAGGATTTTGGCTAATTACACACAATTGTGTACTTATGATAAATACACTCCAGAGAAATTCGAGAATCTTATCTGGGCACTAGCCAATCTCTCTGGATGTGAAGACCTAAGGGGCGAGTTCGATCTTCCAGTGGAAATACCAGTAGGAGGAGGTCGTCCTTTTTTCTGTCTTCAAGGAGACTTAAACGGACGGGGATTGGATGATACGATTTCGGTCAAGTTCTATATTCCACTACAGGTTGTTTCTGAAACTCTGATTACAAAGTTAGGAATGCCGACTTCATTAGGTAGTCGCCGTTTCTTCATCAACGAGGACCATGAGCCGAAGTCAGTTCTCGCAATATCCGGGTCTGAGAAGAAAGAGGCTGTTAAGATCTTTGTAAAGGATCAAGTTGGGGATGATAAAGTGCGAGTATTGGTCCAGTGGTTTCTTGCGAATAAAGCTGATATTCACCTAGCTCTAAGGTCTTTTCAAAATCCTAAATTGGCTAGTGTTCCAACTAAGTATTCTAAGTTAGGGAAGGTCGTAATCTGATGGCGATGAGATTCGAGGATAAAATAAATGAGGCGTTCCGTCCCGAGGATTGGGTCGAGAATTATGATCCCTGGAAGTTGACCACATTACGATCTAAAAATCGAGCCAGGGCGGAGGCCAAGTACACTCAAGAAGATTGGTTGAGGGAAGTCCGAAGAGGGAAGCATCTTGGAACGGTTCCTGAGAAGTTCATTAATCAGGAAATGTGCGACGCTGCTATGGAGTTCTGGCCACTCAGATTTCAATCCATTCCAGAGAAATTCAGAACCGAGGAGCACTGGTTGGCCGCTCTTGAAGCTAGGGCTGTGGGAATACTTGAAGTTCCCGGCGAGCTCGTAACCTCAAGAATGTGGGAGATCGCGTTGAAGAGTGATGCTTCTTTATTGGCGGACATGGACAAGAAGTTCCTGACCCGAGATCTTATTTCAAAAGTCGCTGGTCACTGGAGGCTTACAGAGCTTTACGGGTATTCCCCTGGGGAGCTCCCAGGATGGTTCTGGCTCGAGGTTTTTCGAATCCGGGGATGCTTTCTTGGAGCCCATGATCAGGACTTTCTTACCTTTTGCTTAGAGCGGAGTTTAGACACCCAAGATCCGAAATCTTTAGACAAATTCAATGGAAAGATTCACTTTCGTAGAAAAGGTCTGGTTCTGTGAAAGTCTTAGATTTATTTCCCAAGTACTCTAAGACGGAGGACTCGCTTACCCATGCTCCGACTTATTATTGCTCATGGAAGGATTTTAGGGACGCTGAGTTAAGTAAGTGGCCAGACTTTCGAGGGCTACCCAAGCTAGACGATTTCTCTCTAGCTATTCTTGCGTTAAGACGAAGACCTCAGGCCGTTCGTTACCTAGATGAATCTTTGAGAGAGCCTTTGACTCTTTTCGAACTTATGAAGCAGTTTCCTCGAAGTTTTAGGTATCTGGAACCGGAGTATGTGACCGAGGAGATGGCCGACGGTCTAGGAGGAACTTCGGTCAGGTACTTCATCCACCTGCCGGATAGGTTTCAGATCGAGAAGAGGTGGTGGTCGGCTATTGAGTATGATTTTGGGTGGAATGTGCTGGAGTCTCATATCCTGGTCGCTCTTCCTAGTCATCTTGGTCTGGGAGTCGCTCGGGGGTTTATTTCTAACGAAGAGGATCTAAAGAGGTTATGTCCTGTGGATAAATCTTTTTGGAAAATATTTGGACCCGGGCTAGAACCGTTCATTCACGAGAGTAACCCTTTGTTGGCTTACGAGGCGACTTATAAATTTCAGAAAATGCCTTCCAAAGCTAAGAAGATGGGGAAGGTTGTAATATGACCGATGTGGTGGACATAGAGGACCTTAAGGATTTCCTTCGAGCTGGTGTACCCGATTTGTACCATGAGTTTGTTTCGAACGGAGATCAACTTAGTATCGAAATCACGGAAGATCGCCCTCTCTACACTCGAGAAGAAATGGTAAGCATGATTAAGGATACTTTAGAGATTGAAGAGATTTTAGACAGTTGGGGCGATGCTTAGGATCTCATCTAGGAACTTAGTTTCTTTCAGAACATTAAACACGGTTCGTTGATTTAGAACTTCGATCTTATAGCCACACTCTTCGATTCCAGCACGATAAGGGATTAATGCGTCCCAGACCTCAGCTCTTTTATCCCACTCTTTTTTCTTCATACCAGATGGTCTATCGCAAGAGTCTGTATAGGAGAAATCTTCAGCCCAGTCTTGGAGAGTTAGTTGTTGAAGCATCCATTCCGACCCACTGGCTACTCCGTAAAGTTCTTTTTCGTACTCGAATACAAAGAGGTTGAGATCGAAGTCTCTTTGGTAGGCTTCCAGAAAAGAGATAATTAGATCTGATGGAGTCAGGTTCTCTACAGATTTCATCCAATGTTTGCTTCGCTCCACTCTTTGAAGAACTTCATCTTTCCTATACTCCTTAATCTTGGTTTGAAGTTCTTGAAGTGGGATTAAGATCTTGAAAGCGTTGTGTAATCGCATAGGTTCCTCTTTTAGTTTTCTAGATTCAATTGTAATATAGGGAGTATGTTATCCCCAAGAGAATATTATCAGGAGTTGTCTGATTTAGAACCTGTCCTGGGTTTACCCTCTTGGACGGTGGCGTTCTCGAAGCCTCATTTCATGTACACGAGGTTTAATTATTACCCGAAGGAGTATCTAGTTCAGTTTGAGTTGGATCTTCTTTTCCCAGACGATGATTATTTGAACTGTTACCGACTTTTGAACTTTCCTCTGGATGTGTTTAGGCACTCCTATTATTTAAAGGATCTTGGTTATGAGGATTCTCAGGAACATCATTACTTTAAGTTTGGTAGAGACGAGGAAGGTGCTCTTACTGTTAAGCATAGGCAAACCAAGAAGTTTTACAGAAAAGGCAACCCAGATTTGATTCTGCGGTGCGGGGAGTCTTCTTCGATCGTACCCCATCGTTGGGAATACTCTTTCTTGGAAATCGGATTAGAAAGAGCGATTGTGATCGCTGCTGAGATTCTTGACGGGAGGAAGATCAGAAAGACCTCCTCGGTGGTGATCTAATGTTGAATGTTAAGCTAGAGGAATATCATCGGTGTATTAAGAAGTTGGAAACCTGGAAACCTCCGCCAATCGAATTTGATTCAGAACAGATACGTTCGGCGGTTGAGTTGAGGGAGGATCGTTCTCTGGTCGAGTTCACTTTTTACTTGGCGGGGATCTCTCACGCTTCGGATCAATTGTACCATTATCTGGATGTGGGTATTCCTCTGGATGTGTTCTTGAGAGTAGCTCGTGTTGTTGAGTTTAATATGCTTGAAGAGAATCCTCCTGAATTTAGAAACGTCCATCTAAGAGCAAAATGCCGGGGTAACAGTGATTTAGTTGATTTTGAAGTGATTTTTCCAGATCAAGAGAGTTACCTGATGGATATTAATCTTCCTGAACAGACTGTATTCTTTAACGCTCATTTTCAAGAGTTTGACGGAGTTCTTTGGGATTCGGATATTTCTGAGGTCGGGAAGAGCTACTTAGAGTTTGTTAGATTGTATCGTATGGAGATCGTTGATGAGTGTCGTCGAATGCTTCATTTAAAAGAGAATCAACTTCCTTATCCCTACAAGCCTAAGCGATTAGGTAAGATCGTAATCTAATGAGAGAAAAGATTCGACATAGTCGAGAAAACGTAAGATCGTAATTTGATCTGGGGAATTCATGTCTAGGAATTCACTTTACCAGTCGTTGGTATCTTAAAGCTTTGTTTTTGGAGAGATTAATTTTTTGCATCGAAAAAGTCCAAAAACCCCCTAAATCATGTCTAGGAATTCACTTTACCAGTCGTTGGTATAGTGAACTCTTAGGTTTTCTTTAGTTCATTTTTACATCGAAATTAAGAAATTTTTCCAAATTTAGGTTTTGGAACCCGAGATACTAAACGTTAACTGACTATAAATAAATCTTTAATCTTGTTCAAAAATATCTAACTGGAGGTCGATATGATTTCAAAAGTACGCTCTGCTTTTACTTTATTATTCGGACTTAGTCTTGTTTACGGACTCAGCCTAGACACTCACTCACTACTCGGAGGTTTCTCCCAGGTTCTTTACTCAGCTCACGGTCCTCTAGGATTCGCTTTGTTGGTAGGTGCTGTTGTTGGTTATGCTTTCGCTGATTTTCATTCTTGGAAAGATTCCCGTATTCACTTTCGGTGGAGCGTTCTTGCTTACCTAGCTTTACTTCCTACTCTGGCTTTCGTCGGATTGGGAGGTACTCTCGGGGAGACCCTCAATCTAACCTTAATGGCGATTGTAGGATCACAGCCTTTGGTTTTTATGGCTTTGGCTACTGCTCTGGGCGGAGGTGCTTACATGCAGTGGTTCACGGTAGATCGTGCTCAGAAGCTAGATATCGCTTACTATGGTGTAGACACTTATCTGGAAGAGAAAGAGACCGAGCGTCTTCGAGCTTTAGAAGTTCCCAAGCCTGCTCCTCGTAGTGCTGCTCCTAAGGTATTCAAACCGATTACGGTTGTTCCCAAGGTTGAGCCTCACCCGAGAGACTATCATCGTCCGAACACAAACCGGCGAGTATTCAGCAGAGTGGTTCCACCCGCTCCCAAGACTGTACCTCCTCTGAGTATTCTGGGTTCTTTTTGTGAAGAGGCTACCCAGTACAACCCGACTGAGGTTCAGAGTCGTGGTCAAGATCTGGTTGATCTTCTTTCCAATTTCAACATCCAAGCTACTCTTAACGATTATATCGTTGGACCTACCGTAACTACTTACAGGTTGGTTGTGGCTGAGGGTGTTCGTTATAATCGCATTCTGAATCTCAATCGTGAGATCATGGGTGCGTTGGAGTCTGAGTCTATTCGTATCGTGGCCCCGATCCCAGGTACTAATTTCGTAGGTGTGGAAGTTCCTAACAAGAAGCGACTGACCGTAGGGTTTCGAGCTTTGATGGAGCACTACACTCCAGACATGGGTCCTTTGCATGTTGCGATTGGTAAGTCTAACTCTAATCAGGTTGTGATTACCGATCTTCGAAAGACTCCTCACTTACTGGTTGCTGGAACTACTGGTTCTGGTAAGTCGGTTTGTTTGAATGGAATCATCGGATCTTTGCTGATGCGTAACACTCCAGAGACTCTCAAGCTGGTTCTGATTGATCCCAAGCAGAATGAGTTCAAGTCTTACGAGGGCTTGCCTCATCTGTGGACGGACATCGTTTACAATGATCCTATCAAGGCTTCTCGGGTTCTTCGATCTCTAGTTCAAGAGATGGAGCGTCGGTATACCCAGATGGGTTCTAGTAAGAACATCGCTGACTTCAACGAGAAGGGCGGTAAGATGCCTTACATCGTGGTAGTCGTCGAGGAGTTCGCTGATCTGGTTATGTTAGATCGTGAGGAGAAGAAGAAGCCGAAGGCTGAGCGTGATCCTAACTATGTTCCTTTGATGGAGTCCATTGCGAGGATTGCTCAGAAAGCTCGAGCTTGTGGTATTCATATTGTGTTGGCTACCCAGCGACCTTCTACTGATGTTGTTGATGGTGTGGTCAAGGCTAACTTCCCCTCACGCATTGCCTGTAAGGTAATGTCTGGGGTTGATTCCAAGGTTATGTTGGATCAGGTTGGTGCTGAGAATCTTATTGGTAATGGTGACATGCTTTACCTACCGTCCGATTCTTCTGCTCCAGAGCGTTTACAGGGATTGTTCATCACCGGTGATGATATTCATGCGGTGGTTAATCACTACAAAGGCTAATTGACGGGGCCTCTTCGGAGGCCCCTTTTAATAGGAGCTGATATGAAAATCAATGAAGTGCTTGAATACGAAACTGAAGAGGAACTAGGCCATCTGGAGCCTCTGGCTAACATGCTGGAGGCTGAGTCTGGTGATATGGTGTTCTCTTCTTATTACTTTTACGAGGACAAGTTCCCAGATATCAAGATCAAGATCGTGAAGAAATTTGATTTCGATCATAGGCACACTTGGTTCATGGGAGTCGTTTACTTTCGGGATCAGAGAGTGATGCTTATCCAGACCTGCGGTAAAGATAGTTGGGAGCCCAGGGGATCTTGGATTCTGAACGGCTCTGTTTACAACGATATGATTCACTACTGGAGAACGGTAGTGTATGAAAACTCCGATGATTTTTTCCACAATCTGGAGGAGGACTGGGAAGTTGATATTCCTACTCTGGGAGATTTCTATGGACAGAAGCTTACCGATGAGTTCGAGAAGTATGAAGATCGAGTATAGAGTTATTGAGATCGGAGATCGATTCGACTCAATCTATGCTTACATGAGATCTCCGAATCGTTACGGACCGGCCCCTCTCAGAGGTTCGCTGATTTTAAGACCGAGGATCAAGCACTTTTATCCTCACCGAAGACATGGTGAGGAGCGTCAGGTTTTCTTTATAGCTACTCGAGGGCAGTTTGTGGTCGGGGCCGCTAAGATTTTAATCGGCGAGACACCGTTTTGTAGGCACCCGGACTTCTCCAGTTGCTTTTCTTTCGTCACGGTAGATCCCATGTACCAGGGGCACGGGATCGGAGGTCGGTTGGTTGAGATGGTTTCGGAGTATTCCGTTAAACACGATCTAAAGTTAGTCTGTACGGGGTTCACCGAAGATGGTTATTATCGTCTGAGAAAGAAGATCCAGGCTAGTAATGAGAAGTTCGGATCTGTGATGAAGTTCGAGGATAAAATCGAGTACCCTATTCGAAAGAGTAGAGGGCCCTCGAACGGAGATTACCGAACTAGCTTCTGGCATAATCTAGGAAAGGATCATGCGGCTTAGTTCTTTAATAAATTACATAGATTGGAGTGAATATGAAAATGTCTCGAATGGAGCAAGACTTTGACAAGCTTTGGGCCCGGTATAAAGAACCTGGGGTTGTTATCAAAGTAAAGAGAATGTCCAATGACAAAATCAATTCAAAGAGAGTCAAGTATTACAAAGATGGTAAGCTTTTATTCCACGGCTACAAGCTGGACGGTAAGTGGCATTGGAAAGTTAGGCATGTGCTTGAAGACCGTTCTTATGTTACGGAAACCTTTGATCGAGGTCGGAAGCTTCCTGAGTACGTTGATACGGGAGATCTCGAGGCAGACTTTATTGGAAAGATGTTCCATAACCAAGACCTTAGAAAGGATTTAATCTAATGGTTTCAATAAGAAGCTCGATATCAGATTCATACGTTTCTTTACAGTTAGCTCGGATACGGTTCGAGGCTCTGACGGATGTTTTCGAAAGGCTACTGGAGAGGGAGGCCCCTTCGTTCGGTAGGAAGAAGTTTCTGAAGCAGAGAGATATGGACGGCATCGTTGAGTTAGCTGATGCGTTTGACGAGCTTCCTGTTAATACTAAGGAGGATCTGGAAAAGATCAACGAGATCCTTCTTGAGTGGAATCATGCGATTTCTGGTTTGAAGAAGTACATCATGGATATTCTGGGAGCGGTTAAGCTTCTGAAGCTCCAGGTTGGTAAGATCAATCCAGAGGATAAGCAAGCGGTTCTGGATGAGAGGGACCGTATTGCGGAAGATCTTCTGGAGTTCGCTACCGAGATCGAAATGTATATTAAGGACAAGGTTAACAACGTACTGAAGTCTCCAGCTTATCTGGACAACCCTAATCATGAAATCGAGCGAAGGAAGGACTCCTTCACCAAGCATCTACAAACAGCTATTGATCTTGCCAAAGAAGAAGATTTTATGAGAGCAGTAGCCAGATCTAATCGAGTACTAGACAAATTTACCCAAGGAGTGTTTAATCCTTGGATGTAAGGATTAAAAATGCAATTCACTCCGAGAGTAGATCCGAGCTGGGAAGTTCGAGAACGTAAATACATTTCACTTCGAGGTCACGAGGTTCTGGAAAAGACTTACACGGAACCAAACCATAAAGTAGCCCTTCAAGAAACTTATATTGAAGGGAAGCTGCAGGGCCCAGCTACTTTCCGGGAGAACGGTAGAAGGACCAAGACCGAGCTTTACGATCAAGGTGAGTTGGTTTACACTCAATACCATCTAGAGACTTCCTCCTACCCAGGAAAGGATAGACTAGAGCAGATAGGTAACTTCGTTAAAAGCAACGGTGACTTTTTCAGAATGCGGGACATCGTTGAGTTTAAGATCCGACCTTTCTTTCATTGTGAGTACGGAGAAACAGTCCCCGTACAAGATCTAGTTCCCGAGTGGCTACCTTCTGATTTCCACGATCGCTTAGATCGTGAGTTTGTGGAAGGGACTTACCTTAGGATCGAATTGAATGATCCCAGTCTTGGGTACGAGGTTCGGATCGAGTCCGAGGATTTTTAGTCATTTGATATTTTCCGTTAAGTTAAAGACTTAGAGGAATGATAATGGAAGCTTTAGATTTCGAAATCAAAAGAGTGTTTGCCCAGAGAGAGGTTCTTCGGCTTCACAATATCTTAGTGGCCCAGATCGGAACCGACTCGATTCAGCGAGCTTTAGGAAAAGCTCAGGATTCTAACCCGGTTGGTTCTGAGGGATTAGATCGAGATGCTTTGATTGGTTTCTTCCGGGCTTACCAACAGTTGATTCGTGCGATCAAGTCTTTCGTCCAAGCGGCGGATCTTCGATACCAGAGTCAATTAGAAGAGTACGCTGACCTATCCTCTCAGGAAAAACCTCACCCGGATCTGATTTCAGATCTGGACTCAGAGATTAGAAATCTTATTGATGAGGCAGAGGACACCGAGCAGTTGGCTTTGTCCATGGGATCAGATTTTTCAAAGAAGGACAATGCTCTGACTGGGGAAAACCTAGAACCTGATGAGCTTACCCAGCTTCGTAAGATTCGTGATGGCGTGACCAATCAGATGAGAAGAGTTCAGAGGCTTCTCCAAGATAATCGAGGCCAGGGTCTATATCCTCTACTAGATCTGGTTCAGGAGATCACCGCAGCTTCAAATCAAAGAGTGGCTTCAGATTCTAATCCACCTGGGTCTATCTTTGAGCTGGTTGCTCTGGTAATGGCACTTTAATGTTTTTCAGAGGCGAACCCGATCCTGATTGGAAAGAGACCGTGGAGGTCTTTCATAATCTTCATAATCGAGAAGTCTACGAGTATTCTTACCATGACGATGAGGATGTTCTTCGAGCCCAGATCTACACTATAGAAGGTAAGCGTGAGGGAGTGGCTAAGTTCTTTGACGAGGAAGGTCGTAGAACTCGGGTCGAGATTTACCGTCTCGGCAAGCTTCAGTCTTTTCGTGATAAATTCATTCCAGATCAATATCCACAAGAAACCCCTTCCCAGAGGATGAGTGCTTTTCTTACTGAGGGGAAGGAGTTCGCTAGGGAGATGGCTCTTTATTCTTGGAAGACCCTTCGTCGGTTAGAGATTGAGTTTGGTGAAGAGGACGATCAAGTGGATTTTAAGGCCAAGGCTACCCAGGCCATGCAACCTCTTCTTACAGAGTTTTATTCTTTCAGAGAGCTTCGGGATGTTTTCAACAAGATTGAAGCTGGCCAGACTCTATTGATTGAGTTTGATCCTGAGACTGGTCGATACCGATTCTGGATTGATTAAAAGTTTAATATCTTCGTCAAAATAGAAGGAGAATTATAATGGCCCCAGCTTGGATTTCAATCTCAAAAAAAACCGGACCTAAAACTAAGACCAGGGTATCTTGCGGAAAAGAATTCTCTGCTATGATTGACCAACAAGGTCAGCTTTGGACTACTGGACGAAACCTTCGCGGCGAACTTGGTCATGGAGATCTTCAGCAATTGAATGCCTGGAAGCGGGTCGAGTTCTTCGATGGAATCACTCTAGTGGATCTCGATTGTGGGGATAACTTTTTGATTGTGGTCGATGACCAAGGACGGGCTTATGGTTGCGGACGTAATCACAAAGGTCAGTTGGGATTGGAAGACACCACCGATCGAAAAACATTCAAGGCTATTCCTCACTTTGATAATGTGAAGTCAGTATCTTGCGGAAGGGAGTTCTCTCTTCTTCTACTGGAATCAGGTCAGGTCTATGCTATGGGCAATAATGATCAATGTCAGTTGGGTACTGTGGATTGTGATTATTCTTCACATCCAATTAAGGTCGTAGTGCCTGGGGAGACCATAACCAAGATCTCAGCCGGGGCTAACCACTCTTTGCTTCTTTCTGAGAGCTGCAAGCCCTATGCAATGGGGGACGCTTCTTGGGGCCAGCTTGGGTTAGGATTCACTACGGACTTCTCCGATCCTCAGTGGGTAGGCGGATTTAGAAATGTGAAAGATATCTCAGCCGGAGATGGTTATTCTATCTTTATAACCTCGTTCTATGAGGTTTGGACCTTTGGTCGGAATGATCAGGGTCAGTTAGGATTAGGACATCGGAACAACAAGAACATTCCTAATAGGATCAAAGGTCTTAAAGCTGTGTCCTGCGAAGCTTCTTTCGGTAAGTACTCTTTATTGATCGATGTTAACTATAATCTTTTGGCTTGCGGAGCTAATTCTAATGGGCAGCACGGAGATTCTATCAAAGAAGATCGGGACAGCTTCGTAAAGATTGGCGAATACTCTCGTATTTATAACATCGCGGCTGGGTACAATCATTCTTTGATGGTTCTTGCGACAGAAGAGACTCTCGGATCTGGATTCAATCTCCGAGGTCAATTAGGTTTGGGGAATAATAATTCTCATTCTGAGTTCACCCCGATCTCACTTCCTTAATTTTTTGCATCGAAAAGGTCCAAAAACCCCCAAATCATGTCTAGGAATTCACTTTACCAGTCGTTGGTAAAGTGAACTCTTAGGTTTCTCTCAGTTCATTTTTTGCATCGAAAAGGTCCAAA
>Ga0129345_1000282_pt1 | contig 18339 bp, 23 predicted proteins | sample CPBDNA_FD_94425 | JGI IMG/M metagenome (GOLD analysis project Ga0129345, IMG submission 94425) | Freshwater to marine salinity gradient microbial communities from Chesapeake Bay, USA - CPBay_Sum_20_0.8_DNA | ecosystem: Environmental > Aquatic > Marine > Coastal | place: USA: Chesapeake Bay...
ATACATTTGATGTATTCCTTACTGGATTGAGTTATAGTGCTGGCGATACCGTTGCCTTCAAGATATACACGCAGCAAGTTGCTGGGACAGGAAGTGTTTATATCAATAGAGCAGAGGTGGAGGTGGACAATAATGATTACGTAAGGGGTATTAGTACCCTCCAAGCTGAAGAAATTTACGCATGATTGAAGTAGATAATCCAGTCCTAAACTCAGCCGTAGCTGCCCTCAAGTCAGGGAAGCAACCGCACTTCAATGCCTATGTGAACAGCATTGTTGATTACTGCATTGAGAATGAGAACGGAAAAGTATTCCAAGACTGGGACAGGGATACGCTTGAGCAACTAGTTGCTTACCACCAAGCCAAGGGTACATTGATTGCGTTGGCTGATGATGAATCAAAGATACAGGGAGTATTCATGTGGTACAACTGCGACTCAGATGACCAATGGAGCTTTGTGTACAACTGGGACAAGGACAAACCAAATGGTGATGCCATCTTCATGGCGTTCTTGTTTGCATCTAGCAAGTCTGCGTGGAAGCAAATGCTTCTTAAATTTATTGAACGAGAGCCGGATTGCCTTTGTAAGAAACTCTTAGGGGTTCGTGAAAGAAAAGGTTTCCCGACTCGTGTTGAATACACAACAAAAGTATTTTCAAAAATCTTAAAAGCAAAGGAATAAAATGGGAGGAAAAGGAAAAGCACCACCACCGATTGACCCAGGTCAAGCAATGGGTGAGTATTTGTTTGGTCAGGACTTTAGGAGTTTTGGGGGCGTAACTGACCCTAGACTTCAAGAGCGTATCATTGGTGCGGAAGAACAGTTCCGTCCCCGGTATGCCGCCCTTGAGTTGCAGGACATTGGTACGTTTGCTCGTGGACTAGAGGCTGGAGAAGTTGCTGACCCTCGATTTACTGCTGCACAGGAGCGCGTCAGCGAGCTACAAGCACAACTTGCCCAGACCCCAGAGACTATTACTACTACTCAACCTGGCGGATTTCGGAGGGCAGGGAGGGAGGTAACAGAAGCCAACCCTGAATACGCAAGGCTTCAAGCCGAGATTGCCTCACAGCAACAGACCCTAGAGGGTCTATCTCCCACCATGATGCGTGAGGCTACCCCTGGTGTGTTTGACTTACTTGAGGAGCAAGCTCGCCGTGCATCAGAACTCCAACGTGAACAGCTACAGCTTCAGCGTGAGGCTGATGTAGGTGCTATCCAAGAGTTCGCCCCGCAGGTTGTCTCTGCTTACCGTGCCGCTGACCCACGTAGTGCCGCCCTAGCTGATGCTGCTCAAGCACAAGCCATGAGGCTTTTTGGCGAGGCTGAGGGTCCACTATCCCCGGAACGCCGTAGAATGGCAGAGCAGGCTGCTCGTGCCGGTTCTTTGGCTCGTGGTCGTATCGGTGATGAAAGCTCTATAGCGGCTGAGTTACTTGGTCGTGAGCAGTTCAAGGCTGGTCTCCGCCAAGAGGCGAGACAAGCTGGTGCTGGTGCATTCGGACAACAACGTGCGATAGCGGGTGACATTGGTATGACCCTTCTTGGCCGTCCTTCTCAAGCTATTCAGCTTGGAGGTCAGACACTAGGACAGGCTACCGGGCTTGCTGCTGGACCGATGGGTCCGCAACTATTTGACCCCAACGTAGGTATTAACCTTGCCCTTCAACAGCGAGGGCAGGATATTCAGTTCCAGGGTGCTAAGGCTCAAGCTCGTGGTGCTTTGATTGGTGGTCTCGCAGGTGGCATCGGAACAGGACTAAGCGGAACAAATTTATTTGGATAATCAATTATGGCATTTCAAACAGGAACACAAGTACGCCCAGAACTGGGCAGAGCAGACGTAAGCGGATTCGCTCGTGGGGGTGAACTGATAGCTGCTGGTATCGGGGCTGGCCTTAGGAACTTCATTGAAGGGCAGGAAAAGGTTAAGAAGATTAACAATGCAACGGATGCCCTAACCGAGGGTGTTAAAAGTAACCAATACCTACAGGCTCTTCTGGGTCTTACTGACCAGCAGGTGCAGAGCGATGCCCTTAAACCTGCTGTTAAAAAATTCGTGAAGGGTCTCGGTGCAGACAAGGCAATGGCTCTTGGCGCACAGCTTAATCTAGCTGTCATAAATAAGATGATTGACCGTGATAAGGTTTCACCCAAGGTGGCGATGGATTTGAAGAAATACTTGGATGATAAAAAACTTGTAATAGAAGATGGAAGATTGGTATACACGAAGGGGATAAACAAAGTACTTGATAAGGGAGACCCCAGAGTAATAAATCTCATTCGTGACATTGAAGGTGGCGAACAGCTACTCTATGGATACGAAGGAGGAACGAACATCGATTTAGTGTCTCAAGAGAGTGAAGAAGATAAAAAACCTACTCCTCCTCCATCCGTACTTAAAGAGATGTTCCCAGAAGATGAGCCATCAATGACGAGAGACTTAACATTTGATATTGGCGTAGCAGGTCCATTCGCTCCCAGGCAATACCTTGGACTGTAATAATCTTTTGTTAGTCCCGGCATGATTACCAGTACATTTAGAGACAAGGCTTCGGGTGAAACCGTAAGGATAACCCACGATAAGGATGTATCCTTATCTGTCCTTAAGCAGTTAGCTATGGACAAGGTTATCGATAAGATGCAAACCGAGGATAACTTTGCTATTGATGTAGTCAAAGGCTTGGGTGCTGGTGGAGTAAAGGCTCTACTGGATTCTGCCGCTGGACTACAGCAAGCCACCGCCATTGCTGGTCGTGGTGTCTACGGCGAAGAGGATGCAATGATACAGGCTCTCGGTGAGAACGCCGAAAAGCTACGTGACTTGTCCTCTAAGGTTGATGATGCGATTGGGCTGGATGAGGATTTCCGGTATTCCTTTGCTGGGCAGGTAGCCCAAGGATTCGGGCAGATGCCAGTACAGATTGCGACCGCCCTTGGCGGTGCTGCTGTTGGTGGTTTAGCGGCTGGACCGGTTGGTGCTGTTGCTGGTGGTATAGCTGCTGGTGGCGGTTTTGCCGCTGGACAGATGCAAACGGAGGCTGTTCGTGATGCGGAGCAAACACTCGGAAAGAAGTACGCTGAATTTACTGACCTAGAAAAGCAACAGACAGCGATGTCGTCCCTCACGTACATGACCGTTGGTGGTCTCATGGAGTACGCCGCTGTTACCAAAGTTATCCCAAAGCCTCTTCGCTCTAAGCTATTGCGGTTTGCGTCCGGTAAGGAAAGCATCCCTGCTGGTGAGGTGAATAAAGCGATTCGCTCTTTGAAGCGTGACGCTGCTGAGGGTGCGCTTTTCGAGGGCATGACTGAGGCTGCCCAAGGTCAACTTCTAGACGGACTAGCTAGGGCTACGTTTGACGATGAGCGTGAACTAATGTCGCTCAATGTCCTAGCACAACGTGCAAATGAGTTCGCAGTTGGTGCTATCGTTGGTGGTGGTACGACCACGGCTATCCGTGCCGGTCAGAACATTGTCGGCGGTCAGCCGATTACCGGACTCAAGGAAACCAAGGAAGTTGACGAGGCTACAAGACAAGGACTCCAGAAGTTCAATGTTACCGTCAACCGCACAATGCCAAACGGTGAGGTCAAGGAGGAGAGCCATATCATGGCTGCTCCGAATATCGAGGCTGCTACCGAAGAGGCTAATAGAATTTACAAGTCGGACGATACTGTCGTCAACCAGACAATCAAGGTCGAGGATTACAAAGAGCCAGCCGTAGGTGTTACCCCAACCGAGGAGGGGGTTATACTGGAAGAGTCAGACTTCGCTGAACAACCAACCGTAGGTGCAGCTCAAGAATTTCAATTTACCGACCAAGACGCAGAACAAGCACTTCCAAGCAAAGAAAGAGCTAAATTTAATCGACATATAACTGAGCCACTTCAGAGGGGTGCAGTCCGATTGAATTTAAATTCTAAGTTCCAGAAAGAGGGTGTCCCCGGACCGTTATTTGTCCAGACGCTACACCCAATAACCAAGGACGGAAGACCTCAGTACGGACAGGCTCATAGCTATGGACGTTCCTTTACTCTTCGCAATGCTTCATTCTCGGTCAACCCATTAGCCAAAACACAGATTGCATCTGGGGTTTCTAACAAGTTCCCGATGGCAAGTGTAGACGGAGATGTTGTTCAGGGAAGGGATAGCTTGGAGGGAGAAGTTCTTTCTTTTAATCCATTCCGAGATGATGCCTTTGTTGACAGTCAAGGTAGAGCCGTCAAAAGCGCAGAAGAGGTTACCGTTTACGGAACGAAGGCATACGCCAGAGGGAAGATTGAATACATGGACGAAGCCCCAGAGGTTGTCAGTAGGGAGGAGCTTCTTGATTTAGCTAGGACCGGGAGGAAATACATTCACCCCAAGTTCCATCCCAAAGGGACAACCGTCAAGTTGACCGAGGATGATATCGCAAGAATACAAGCAGAGCCTACCGTAGGTGCGGCTCAGTTGTCAGCGGATGCAATGATTGATGCCGCTGACCAAGTCATTGATGCACCCATCTCTGTTGAGACAGACCCAGGAGAAGGTGGACGAGTTCGCTCAATAGGAAAGATGTATTTGTTGCCGGAGTCCGAAGTATTAGACTTCAATGACGACAAGAACATAGCACCTGCCGCAAAACGAATCTCAAAGGTATTAGACCTTTCGTTCAAGCAGTTCCCCAAGTTTTCAAAATGGTATTCAAGTCGCCTCAAAATGGCGATGAACATTCTTCAACAACTTGACCCGGACCTCAAGAAACCCCAAGACCAGTTCATGGTTAAGGTTCTTCTAGCCATTACCTCAAATGGAAATGAGGTTTCACCGCAGACAGAAGAGAGTTATCGTATATACCAATACTGGAAGCAAAATAATTCCATCGCTGTTCCGACTACGCAAGGAACACGAGTAGGCGCACTACTTAACCATCTTGAACTCGTTGACGATATCATCAAGAAACACGGATGGAAGAAGCTCAAAACCTTTATGGACAAAAGCGGAACGGTCTCTGACCTCCGCAAGGAGATGGTAAAGACTTTTGGGTACACAACCAAGGAAGCGTCTGATTTAACAGGGGGCGAACTCGTTGCCGAGGTAGTCCCATTCTCCCTAATGCTCGGTCCCAAACTTGGTAGTTTCTACAACAACCTAAATGGGAACTTTGATACAACTACGATGGACCGTTGGTTCATGCGTACGTTTGGGCGAACCCTCGGTCAGCAGTTCTTACGTCAAGACAATACAAAACAAACCAAGAGGTTTCTTGATGCTGCCAACTCAATATTGGCTGACCCAGGATATGCCAGCATACTAGACCAAAGGATACTTAAGACCCAGGAAACAACGGTACGTGACCTTCTCCCCAAAGGAGACCAAGTCAATTCGTCAGACCTAAAAAGGCTATCCACTTTCTTTTCCAAGAAGGAAAACAGAGAAATTGACGGTGTTCCTATCAAGGAAAGCGCACCCCTCCTAGATAACCTTCGACTTGCCACTAATGGTTTGTTTAAGGTTGGGGATGGTCTTACCATGTTGGAAGCCCCCAAGGGTGGTAAACACCGCAGCTTTATACGGCGGGTTATGGAACAATCCTTGGCGGATTTTAACAAGGCGAATAATTTAAACTTTACACCAGCGGAAGCACAGGCTTTACTCTGGTATTACGAAAAACTAATCCACGATTCACATGGCAGTAGACAAAAAGACGAAGCCCCGGACTATGGCTCCGCTGCAAACACCCTCTACCGAAAGATTACAGGACGAGACTCAACTAGATATAGAGCCTCCGATGCAGTCCGAAGAAGAGGAGATGTTCAACCAAGCGGTGCTGTCGTATCTGCGGCGCAACAACCTGCCCCACCAACAGGACGTAGACCCGAATCTGTAGGTGCGGCTCAACCCACAGCGGAACAGAACCAAGGGTTCGGTGATGCTGTTTCAAAGATTGAAGCCCAGGCTCAGAGGCTAGGCGTAAATGTACAGGCTCGGTCAGACATGACTCGTGATGCCCAGTACAACTACGAGACCCAGACTATCGAGTACGACCCTGCCCGGTTAGCAAACCGAGGGCAGGACGGAGCTAAGGCAGCAATGCGTGAGGAACTGATTCACGCAACAATGCACAAGGTTCTTATGAACCGAACCAAGGGCAAAAACCCAAGGCAAGCATTCGAGGCTTTCTTTAGCTCAGTAGGCAAGTCCCTGACGCAAGAGCAACGTGCTGCACTAGAGGCGGTATACGGAGAACAGCTTGACGATACCGGTACCGGTGCTGAGTACACAAGGTTCTTGGTACAGCAAGCATTAGACGGACAAACCACCGAGGCGTTCATGCGTACCGGTCCAGCTTTCAACAAGGTCAAATCCTTGATTAAATCCGTACAGGCTTACGCTGCTCGTATCTTCGGTAAGGACTTACAACAAAACCAGGAGGCTGCCTTTGTCATTGCTGATACAATCAAAGTCCTTCGCAACCTTGACCCGGATGCTAGACCCGCCCAGCAAAGTATCGTAGAGCAAGCTCTGGAGATTGCGTCCGGTAACCAAGCCTTATCCTCGGAGAATATCTCGGACCCATTCCTTCCGTATGAGCAGCGAGAGAGGAAGAGGAAGATGAAACGAATCAAACGAGGGATACGTAAGTTCGTTCAGCCAGCTAGTGACTTCTTCGCAGGTATACACCCAAGAATCCAGCGTGTACTCAGCGATTACTATACCACGATTGAGCGTATACAGAACGAATCCGCTGCCAAGATAATTGATTTCCAGCGTGGAATCGCTGGCATCAAGAACCTCAAGGAGCAGTCCGAACTAGCGAGACTTATCTCTTACTCCCCAGAGCCTGATGATTACAACACAAGTGAACACCAAGAGTTAGTCGCAAGACGAGACGAGCTTCTGATGAAGTACGGATTGTATAACTCTTACAACTTACAGGTTCGGCCATTGCTGGATGAACTGTATCTCCAGGCTAAACAATCAGGCTTAGATATAAACTTCCTGTTTGATTACTTCCCTCGTGTCGTCAAAGACTTCGAGGGTCTAATGAATTACTACGGTAAGGACGTAGAGCAGGACTTCCTTGACTACGTTGACCAAGAAAACAAAAGACGGTCGGCTGCTGGCGAGACCCTTATCAGCCAGAAAGAGCAAGCTCAACTCTTCGATAGATACATTCGTGGTAAGCAGTTCGTACAGCCATCACGGATACCCGGCAACCTCAAGGAACGCCGGACTGATATCATCCCAGAGGATGCTTTGCAGTTCTACCTGCCGCCACAAGAAGCGTTGAGTGCTTACACCAACAGTATCGCTGTTGCTATTGAAACCCAGAAGTTGCTTGGTACTGCTCTTCGCACAAAGAAGCGTCCGACTATCGTAGATGGAGAGTCAATACAGGCTTTCAATCTTGATGACCCGACTGGTACTTTGAATCGTGTTGTTGCTCAACTCGTCTCCGAGGGTGCTTTGGATAAGACCAAGATGCAGAATCTTGAGTACGGACTGGTTCAGCTTTTTGGTTCACAGAATGCTTCCGAGAATAATCTCTTGGAGCTTGGCCGTACGTTCAGCTACGGTTCCTTGCTGGTTGAGCCTACCTCTACCCTGTCCCAGATGTTTGACCTTGCGTTCACCATCATGGACAATGGTATCCTTCCGGCACTCAATGCAATGTTCGGAACCAAGGTTACGATGCAGTCAATGGGACTCGACCCCAATAACCTAAGTGCTGAGTACCCGGCAGGCAGCCAAGGTAAGAAAAAGTTTTTCAATGATGCTGTCCGTAAGGGACTGCAACTTACTGGATTCCGCAGAATGGACCAGCTAATGAAGGAGACTAACTTGACGGCGAACTACAATCGATATCGCAAGACAGCGAGGTTAGCTCCTAATAATCCCAAGTTTATTAAGTTCCGACAGGAGCTTGAGTTCATGGTTGGGCAAGATGTTGACCAAGTTATCGCTGACTTCAGAGCTAACAAGCACGACAGCGAGTTAGTCCGTGAGGTATTAATACGTAAGTTGCTTGAAACCCAGCCGCTGAATCGCTTCGAGCTTCCGCTCTCGGTATCCGCTAACCCGAACTACAGAATGCTGTACACCATGAAATCATTCTTGGTTAAGCAGCTTGCACTTGTTGTTCGTAGGTATGCACAGACTCTTTTTGCAGGAACACCTTTATCTCCCAAGGCGAGTGCAACCGCTAGTGAGCGTGTAAGGGCGTTCCGGGATATGGTAAAACTCCTGATTCTTTTCCAAGTTGTTGGACTACCTCTTGACTTCCTCAAGGACTTGATTGCTGGTCGTGACGTTTACCCAGGTGACTACTCAACGAACGCACTCCTTCGTATTGCTGGTATGTCCAAGTACACCTTGTACCAAGCAGAGCGAGGACTCGGTGGTGCGATTGGTTCTTACTTCTTACCGGTCGGACTCGACCAGACCTTTACAACTCTCGATGATATCGGTGGCGTACTCTGGGGTGGCAAGAAAGTACCGGACACCAGAGCCGTGAACTACCTGCCGTTCTCCGATGTGTGGTACTACCGATACGGACCGGGCGTTGAGAAGCAGAAGCGTAAACGCAGCAGAAAGCTGGAAGAGGGTATCGTTCCTTTCTTAAGAATGTAGAAAGAAAAAGCCCCACCCCCCATGCGAAGAGGGTGAGGCTAACCAGTCTACCTACACTATTATACTACACAATGAGCTACCGTTTGTGGTGGGAAAATGAATAAAACCCACCTAGCCCAAATCATGAAAAGTTATATTATACACCAAGGTGGCACAAAATGTCTTTGAGTTTCTTTTTCTCAGCCTGAAGAGCTTTGCGCTGGTTCTCCATGCGAGATATTCTGTAAGATAGATTCCGGGACTCCGCACGAATCATGTCGATTTGAGTTTGGACGCTTTCGATTTGGTGTTCCTTTTTGACTGTAGTTGTTTCTTCCATTTGCAATATGTACTTGGGTCAATATTTAAAGTTTTTGCTGCAATGCGATATGTGTACCCTTTCTTTTTTAGTTTGTCAACCTCGGCAACCAACCTCCGTTTCTCTTTCTTTGTATAGGATGGTCTCATTTTCCTGTCATCTTTCTTAACGAGCCACTCAGCGGTTCCGTATTCCCTCTCCATCATTTCGATGTCCTCAAGTTCTTTCTGGAGTCTCATGTGCGCCCAATGGATAAAGTGAGATATTGACCTAGACATTATTCAAACCTCCCTGTTCCGTGGTAAAATTTAAAGAAACACGTAACATCCCGCATACCCTCACGGTTCTTTGCTAGGTTGTATACTAGCTCAGTATAAGAACCCTTCCAGTCTTTCTTCTTGCTGCTTTCTACATCTTCCTCGCTCGGCCACATAAGCAGAACAACATCAGCATCATTCTCAATGTCCCCGGAATCCTTGAGGTCGTAAAGCTGAAGACCGCCAAACCTTTTAGCACCCTCACGATTTACTTGTGCCAGTAATATTACAGCTACGTTAAGCTCAATAGCCATCTGCTTAATCCTGTGTGAGATATCAGCGATGCCCTCAGCCTTGCCTTTGTTTCCATCGAATGGCACAAGCTGTAGGTAGTCTATGACTACCAGCTTGACTCCCTTCTTTCGTACCAAGTATCGAGTCTGACCCACAAGGTCTTCGGCACTCTTCACTCTGTGGCTGGTGTACAATGGAAGTTTCTTTGCCTCCTCCGAGGACTCTTTGAATCTCTTCTTATCTTCATCGCTGGCGTATCCATCCTGAATGGTTCGCATATTAACCCCAGACATAACTTGAACCATGCGTTTCATTAACTGCTTCTGCGGCATCTCCATTGAGAAGTAAGCGGTCGGTGTACCTTGGTGCTTCATGGCTTTACCAGCAATGAATAAAGACAACGCTGACTTACCGCAGGACGTTGGGGCAGCTAATACTAATACTTCACCAGCAGCGATACCGCCATTGCCCAGAAAACTATCTAGTCTACCGACTGTCGTATGGACTACGTCCGGCTTGTAATCTTCCTCACCCATGCGGTCTACCTCTTCGGAGAGTTCATCGAGTGTATCAGTAATGGTGTAGTCCTCGCTGGTGTTCTTATCAATCTCCAGCATCTGGCTTTCTAGGGACGAGCGAATCTCTTTATATTCTAAGGACTCTCCCTGTGCGGATTCGATAGCAATTTTGCACTCACGAATTAGCCGTCTGAGGTTGCTCTTCTCTGCCACCACACGCGCACAGTATTGTGCCTGTGAGGGCGTTGTAGCCTTGTCCGCAAGACCGAATATACCCGGCATCCCTCCGACCTCATCTAGGGCATTCTGAGCCTTTAGCTCCTCCTCTAGGGTTACCTCGTCAATCGTACGCCCTGAGTTCGACAAGGACTGCAAGGCTGCGAATACTAACTTACTCTTGTGGGAGTAGAAGTCATCAAGGCTGACAATGTTTGATATCGTATCAAACGTGTCCGTATCGGTCTCGCAGATGCAAGTGCCAAGGATTGTATCCTCAGCCTCTGTATTACTTGGTGGGCTTTTTGCCTGTAGGTTCATGCTCAAGTGTCTCCATCATTGCACGAAGACATTGACCAAGAGCTTTTACCTTTATGCGTTCGCTCTCTGGCAAACGGAAAGTATCTATTGAATTGTGTAGGCTCATTAAAGTAGTTATGGATTCTTGGACTGTCTCGCTCATTTATTTTTTAGGTTATGGTGAATACTTGAACTCACCGCCGGATTGCGATGAGCCAAGCATTCTATCACAAGGGTTACGGGTTTTCTTCCCTTTCCAGCATCCCTATGGCTACCAATGAGTAACCAATTAGGTCTCGGAATATGTCCTTGGACTGGTCGCCGTTGGTCGTAACCTTCAGCGAGCCATCAGAACAGAGAGCCTTAGCCCTCTGGAATTTATCCTGCATTCTAACGCAGACTCCAACAAGGGGGTGAACATTGAACTCGGTGCTTTTGTCAAAGTTTGCGAAGGGGTTATCGCAGCTTTGACCACCTGTGTAGTCATTGTTCTTATTGGCGGTAAGCTCCAGTATGTGCTGGACTTCCATTGTACGGAAGTGTTCCCACCAATCCTTGTTGAATCTGGTTTCTGGTTCCATTAGAACGGACTTGCGTCAGAGGTGACAGGGGTTGGCGCACTTGCGTGACTCTCACGAGCCTCGGCTTGCTTGTCTTCCGGGGCGTAGTCAGCAGCCACCGACAGATAAGGTCGGTCATCTGCGAACGATTTCTTCCACCCCTTGAGGTAGTAAAGCCCAGGCTTATCCACGTATATTTTACCTGTGTAGTCCGGGTGCGTTTCTTTCTCCTTGCGGTCATTAACCGCAAAGAGACCTGTGTTTGGTTTGTATTTATTAGCCATATTATTATTTGGTGTTAGGGTTAGAATCCTACTTGCTTTGCATCGTGCTTCTTCTGCATATCATCGAAGACAACGTCCTTGTTGCGTGGTACACGTTTACCGTGGTCGTTGGTTGCATCCGCATCCTTGGTATCATCAATAGCGAAGAGACCATTGAGTGCGTACTTACGAGCGTAAGAACTAGCCGAGCCAGTAATCTGGGCATCGTCCATACCCTTCTTGATTTCGGCTTCACGAGCGAAGGCAGTAGCGGATACAGCGAGTTCAGTTTCGTTGTCCGCTAGACTTGCGGTAGCCTTGACGTAGACACGACCACCGACTTCAACGATGTCATCTTGGATGACGATGGAGCAACCCCACTCAGCGAGTAAAGGTTTAACGGCGGTGAGGATGTCCTCACAGGAGCGGTACTTGTACCCTCCGAATTTATTAGTCTGCCCCTTCGGAGCTTTGAGGGATGACTGAATCCCCTGTAGTTTTTGTCGTATATTATGACTCATATTTTTTCTTGAGTAAACTGCGGTATAAATCTTTTCGGCGGGGTGCGTTACGCTTGGCGTATTTAAGTTCATCTTCGGTCGCTCCCATGTCTTTAAGAACATCACTTTGCTCATCCGATGTCAAGCTCGTAGCCCATCTATTTACTAATTGTTTTAGACCAACAGGATGCAGAATATCTGTTTGTTCTTTCTCAAGATAATCAGCGGCTGCACGTAAGATTCTAGGGAAGTTTTTGTACTGCTGCCTGCACCTTGTATACAGGAAGTTTTCTATCTTGCCGATGAAGGCATTGCCGGAACGAGAGATAACGCCACGGACCATCCCGGTCTTATGGTCGTGGTCTAGGACCCAGTCAGCCGTGTACCCACCCAGGATGGGGCAGCGACTTGGCTTGTGCTTCTCTCGGTAAGATTTTATTTCAGTCTGTTTAAGGTAGGGCATGACTATAAAGAGTTAGTGGGTTTAAGTTTTTGATAAAATCCAACTACAAAGAAACAAGCCCTATTCACATTCCATTCTGCGACTATAAGCTCGTCTTCTTTACTGTAAAAACAGTAAATCCCCTTGGACTCGAAAACTTGCCATATCTCAAGCAGATTATTGTCTTGGTCGTAAAAGTAACCAGTTTGGGGATGCTTATGTATTGTATTTATTTTATTTGCCATATTTATAGTGAGTTCGTGGGTTCATCGTTAAGGACAGCAATCGCTTGGCGTAGCTGCTCAATCCTTTCGATAAACCTTTCCTTCTCCATCCTAAGACTTCTAATCTCTGTATGGGCAAAACTAAGCTCGTGTCTTAGGTTGGTCACCTCGGTCTCCAAGATGATGTTGTCTCGCTTGAGTCCGGTAACTTCTCGCTCAAGTCTATCGTGGTAATCAGTATTTCTATTTGTCATGGCTTGATTATTTTGGTTAGTGGGAGCAGGATTCCCTTTGATGTATTTTCATCTCCGCCCAGTTTATCGGAACTAGTCCCAAGCAATGGACGGATAATGTCTTTTAATTTTTCTGTCTCAATCAGAATAAATAAATGCCCAATGTCGAAGCAGTAAAAGTCAGCCTTGGTTCTTGATATACCGGAAGGCTTACCCCTTGATTCGTATTCAATAAATAGATTACCGGTATCTTTGGCTTTGATGTCGGACTTCACCTCGATTGTTTTGTTATCGAGGATTTCACCGAGGGCTTTTTCTGATAGCATCCCTACAGCCAGGTCGTATTCAAAGTCAGATTTGTAGTCCATGTTGATTGGTGGAGGTGGGAGGAATCGAACCTCCGTCCTCTGGCGACTGCATTACTTCGCAATCCTTAACCAGAGTCGATGACCTTGCACCCCCTGTTATATCCGTGACGGAAAGGATTCGACCTGTCCCGCCATTCTTGAATTGAACCCTGTCGTCCTTGCCAGCGTTTACACGTAGCAGGAGACGGACAGCTTTCTTCTCATCGCCAGCCCACTTGTAAGCGCGGAACTTCATGTCCCCCATCTCATCGTGGGTGTATTCGATTTGGTATTCCCTCATACTACTCTTTGGATAAGGGTAACGAAGGCTTTGGCTGCGGTTGCTGGGACGACTCCGTTTCCCAAGAGCCTAAGTCTGTCCACCCGACTGGAAGACCCATTAGTTGCTCGACCCAGTCCGGGTTGAGTTTCCCTGTCGCCTTGCCGCAATGTCCGGCTATGTCCTCCTCTAGGTTCGCCTTCTTCCGATTCGCAAGTTGCTCCCTGTTCTCGTCCGTGATTGTTGGGTGAACCTTGTTGGCTCTTGGTGTCGGCCACGACTCTTGGTTCTTCCCATTCGTATTGGGGTTCGCTTGGTCTTGCAGGCCAACGTGTGCAACACGCTGTCCGAGGGTCTGCTTGGATGGGTTCGCTCGACTCGGCGGGACGGTTGCATTGCTGTCCTTCCAGTCTCGTGTCGTTGCTGTCGGCCAGTTCATCACTTCCTCCCTGAGATTCTTGCACCCGCCCTTCTTCTTGGCTTTTGCTAGTTTCTCTGGACTCCTCGCTGGTAGTACATCCATCGTGTTGGGGGTTGCCCAGTTCTTCTTCGCTTCCTCCGCTAGAATCTTGCCTCCCTTTTCGTTCGGTCTTGAGCCTGGATTGGCTGCCCTCGGTGTCGGCCAGTTCTCCGCATTGGCTTCCCTCTGTGCATCCTTGTACGCTTGACACATCAATGGGTCCACTTGCTCCCTTAGATTGCCGGGTCGTTGGCGATTCTTCCTTGCTCCGTTGGTCGCTTGCTTCTTCATCGCCTCGTAACTCCGTGACGGTAGACAATCCATAGTGTTGGGCGTACCCCAAGATAAAGACTCGCTTTCTTTGGTGAGGTGCGCCGACTTCACTCGCTGAGAATATTCCTGCCGTTGCTCGGTAACCCAAGCCTTCCAACTCTCCGAGGACATACTTGAGAACTGATTCTCCGTCTGCGGTTTTGGCGGAGATGATTCCTTCAACATTTTCGAGGAAAACAATTCGAGGTTTACAGTCTCGGATTCCGTTTGCGATGAAAGGGAAGAGGTGTCGTGGGTCTTCTGTTGCCTTACGTTTTCCAGCAGCCGAGAAAGGCTGGCACGGGAATCCCCCAGAGAGGATATCCACTTTGTGACGAAACCTTGTGTAAGGGAAGGTCTTAACGTCCGTGAACACAGGTGCTGCATCCAAGTATTCCGCTTCCATCTTTGCAACCAAGTTCGCGCAAGGGAATCCTTCCCTCTCCACGTAAGCGATTTCTCTGAGATTTGGGAGAACTCTTCTGAGTCCAAGCCCAATGCCTTCGTATCCTGAACAAAGGCTGAGGTGTGTAATTGTTTCGGTAGTATCCACATTGTATCCTTTCTTATTTTATTACTGGGTTCATTCTCTTTTGCCAAAAAATCTTGGCACAAATTTTTGCGTTATCTATTCCCCACTTCATCTCGGCCGGTGTCCACTCTCGGTGGTGGTGTTGCTTAGTATCACAGTCAATGATTATACTTCGGCAACCGGGCAGGTAGTCCAGCTTGTGTTCCTTCATAAGCATGAATGATTCAATCGCCAGTTGCTCGCAGTCCTTCGGGTAGGTCTTAGCCTTGCCCTTGGTATTCGTGCGGCACTTGTAGTCAGCTAGGAATAACTTGCCCTCGGCATCGTGTCCAATGAAGTCCACGCTTCCGGCTATCTTGATGCGGTTACAGGCGACCAGTCGCTCACAGGCTATGGGGCTGACATCGTTCTCCTCAATCCATGTAACGAACGGCATCGCCCACATATCCCAGGGTGTCTCCTCTGGTGCGGCTTCGCCAAGCCATAGATGGTTGACCCATTGCTCGATACAATGGTGGACAGTCGTGCCGAACTCGGACGATGAAATGACATTGCCGGATATTGGATGCTCCCTTGTTCCGTACGTTAGCTGCTCAACGTCTTGCCATGCGAGGTAAGGCTTCTCTCTGGCAATCTCGGTTATCATCCTGGGCTTCCAGATTGAATCAATGAATGAATCCTTAACGATACCCAAGACAGTCGTAACAGATGGGTAAACCTTGGGTCCAGCTTTCTTAGCTTGGATAGGTGTTGATACATCAGCGTTGAAGATGGGTTCAGAAATATTTGTGCAGTCGTAGAAATGAGCCATAAAAAAAGGGGTTACCCTGATTAAGGATAACCCCTGTTGGGATGTCAAATCCCATCACACAGAACAATCATAAGTCTTTGTGTAGCATCATTTTGCGGATTACAATTCCGAATTATGGATAAGCTCGGTAACCGCTTCACGGAACGCAGAACGCAGGTCGGTGACCTCGGAGTCATACTCCTTGGTGATTAAATCATTCATAGTGTTCTTATCCCACACCTTGAACCAGTTATCCAGCGTAGTCCATCCAAGTCCCCTGTCCAGCAGGTAGTCCAGAATCTCGGTATCGGTTGCTGGCGGCAACTGAACCTGTTCCGGGATGATGTAGACATCGCCCTCTTGAAGTTCGTGGAAGTAAGCGTCTTTGAAAACAAGCCGTGAGCCAGATTTGACTTGGACTTGGATAAGCTCTCCATCGGAGAGTTGTTGCCCTTGCGGGTACGTGTACGTTTGTATTGTTTGTTCCATTTTATTTGCAGGTTACATCCAGGTTGAGGATGTAAATAATGATTAAGAGAAGGCTCGCCCCAAAAAGGCAAACCAAAAGAGCGAGAGCGGAGTCTAAGACTCGCTTCCCTCCGTGTACTATTTTTTCTAGGTCTTGGTTTTTCATGGTTGATGAGTTTGACAATGCCCAATGTTGTAATTATTACTTAAGGAACACAAGGCTTAAGTTTACCAACCGCCTTGGCTTGCAGGCCAAAGGCGGCGGTACGTGATGAATAATGAAACTAAAGTAATCCGGTTACTTAAGTAACTTGCTTGGTTCGTATTGAAATGGAGGGAACTCCTCCATGATGCCCTCGATTTCGACTGAGTCCATGAGTGGACAGAGTCCCTCGTTGTTGAGGCACAGGGTGAGACCACCGCTGCCGTCCAGAATGTAGTCAATCATCTTCTTGTAGTAATGCTCGCTGTCTTCCGGGTTCTTGTAGGACTCAATGACCTCAATCAGAATCTTTAGGACCGGCTGGAACTCCTTTTGGATTTCCGGCAAGCCCCCGGTTCTACCCACGAAGGCGTGTAATACTTCGTAGATTGACTGGAGCTTACGTAGCTCGTAGGACGATTTACCTCTGGGCTTTGGGTAGTACCTCATGTTGATACCTCCTCTGCGATTTGGCAGATGCCTTGGATGAGTCCAATGATGCCAGTTGCGGAGAGGGTGCAGTCCTTGTCGCCACCCATGCCGTCATCGCCTAAGACAATGATACGGCCAGCCAGAGGCTGCGGGTATACTTCGTCAATGAATCGCACGGCACGAGTTGTGCCATTGATGAGTCCCTCGTCATCGAGGTAAAGGACGTTGCCGTCCAGGGCTTCGGAACGGACACAGGTGAATATGTCGCAGCCGATGTGCTTCTGGATGTCCTTGTAGTCACCCACCCGAACTTCAGTTATCGAGGGGATGAATGGGTCTATTAATATAGCTTTTTTCATGATATAATATTTATTGGTTGTTCGTTTTTGCACGGCACAGATTTGCACGGCACAGATTGTAGTTCCGGCACGGCACAGAATATGCACGGCACGGATTGCAGCACCCGGAAAATCCCAGATGCTTACACCGAAAAAGCCCCACCCTTGTGAGGTGAGGCTGTTTGTTAGGTTAAAGGTTAATGCTTTGCTTTACTGCATTGCAGGTTTCAATGCCATAAATGCGATGGATATCCTCAAGGCACAAATCCGCATTGAATTCATCAATGCATAGCTCCTTTTCACAGCGAAAGAAAAACAAAGCGGATGCAAGTTTGCAATCATCCAAAAAGCCTACGACATCAATTTCATTCGTAAGCGGATTGAAAAAAGCAAATCTATCGGTTTCAGTATGGTAAAGAATGTCATCAACGCTTGTGTGTTGCCATTCAAGATTTTCAGTTGGTTTTTTCATGATGTATATTTGTGTGTTATTGGCTTGTCTCATCAGCATCTGGAAGCCATCCCAGATGGACGCACCTTAGTGCGTTTCGACATTAGAGAATTGATGCAATCCTCCATAGGTTTATGACTCGTGATTCGTAATTGGGTGACTTATGCTCCCATCCGAAGCCACGTTCCTCATCGTTTGAGGTTATAGTATAATCATCTATTGAATCCCACTTTTCGTAGGAACGCTCCACATCCATGGTTTCGGGGTGAATGGCAATAATATGATTATTTTCAAGGTGAAGGAATATATGGTTAAAACCACCTCCAGATGACATGGAGTCCACATCCTTTACTCTGGCTTTGACGTTTTCAAAGAAGGAGTAAATCAAATGCTCCTCCTTGCAGTCTAGTGTCTTGATGTAGGACATTTCATTTTCTAGGCTCTTAGTAATATCTTTTGTCATAATATAATAGTTGGTTGATTGTTCGTTTGAGGGCGTGTCCCTCTACCCAAAAAGCCCCCTAGCGAATGGCTAGGAGGCTGTGGGTTTTATTCGAAGATATCTAAGTCGTCCCCTCCGACTATGCAAGCCATGCCGATGGCATGAGGGCAGTAATCTTCGTGGTTCAATTGCTGAAAGCATTCGTCCCTACGCTGGTTGATTAAGTCACTTATGCCATGAAAGCATTCGATGTCATCGGCATCATCATCCATGTGATATCCGCACCCTAATTCATGCAGTCTAGCGATGTAGATGATGGCTTGGGGCTTGGTCTTGATGGGTGTATTAGCTAATTCAAGTAATGTCATAATATAATATTGGTTGATTGTTCGTTTTAGTTCGAAGCAAGGTGCTTCTACCCAAAAAGCCCCAGCCTTGTAGGGCTGGAGCTAAGTTGGTTATTCGCTGACTATCTCAATAACCTTCAAGAGGTGGCATTGGACGATATCTAAGGTTGCATTGAAGTTTTCTTGTGCTTCTTCCGTGTAGCCCTCAGTGC
>Ga0129345_1000283_pt1 | contig 18298 bp, 29 predicted proteins | sample CPBDNA_FD_94425 | JGI IMG/M metagenome (GOLD analysis project Ga0129345, IMG submission 94425) | Freshwater to marine salinity gradient microbial communities from Chesapeake Bay, USA - CPBay_Sum_20_0.8_DNA | ecosystem: Environmental > Aquatic > Marine > Coastal | place: USA: Chesapeake Bay...
CGGAAAAAAAAAGACTGTAGAAAGTAACGAGTATACAGATCAACTAGCTGATAAAATTAGAGACGTTGAAAATAAAAATAAACGTAAAAAAGCAGAAAAAGCATATAATTCTGGAGACTATGAAAAAGCTTCCAAGCATGCAGGAGTAAATTACTGGGAGAAATAATATGGCACAAATATTTTCACCACCTAAAAAAATAGAAGCAACAATGCCTTCTGGTAGAAAAACATATAGATATGCTGGTGATTCTGATACCCTCAAAAAGAAAATAGCCGGATTAAAAAAATCTGGTGCAAGTGGTGTTAGTGTTGTTGCAGAAGGTGTGTCAAGCGAACTTGGTGAAGAAATTTCTTCTGTTGCAGATAGAAAAGCTCGAATTGCTAAAGGTATATATCCTACGAACGGAAAGGGTCAACCTAATACAAATCATTTAATGTTTCATCAGTATAAAAAAGGACCAGATGGAAAAATGGGACTATATAAGCATGATGGATTAATTAAATTAGCTCAAGATCATGCAGCTTCAAAAAACGAAGAAACAATTCAAGAATTGTCAAGTAAGACTCTTAAGAACTATATCAAAAAAGCAGTTTCAACAAATTTAAATCATGATAATTCTTTACATGGTTTAGCAACTACAGCTGCAAATAAATTATCTAATCATTGGAGACAGCATGAAAGAGGTCTTCCCAATCATGATGACGGTGAAAGAGAAGATCAAAAAGCAGTTATCAGAGGAAAAGGAATTAAGAGAGCCGCTAAGAAATTGTATAGCAGAACTAATGAAGAAAAAATTCAAGAAATTGCTCAGCAATCAATTATTACGCATAATATTAAATCAAAAGATTCAAACAGACCAGTTGTTAAAAAAGGTACTCAATTAGAAGGGGCTTTTAAACGTCAGCTTATCGATAAAATGGAAAAAGAAAGATTAGGTGGTGGATCAAAACCTAATGTTGAAAGGAAAAAACCATCTAAAGCATGGTCTGATATTGGTTATTCAAACGAAAAACCAAAAGAGAAAAAGAAAATACATCAAAGCTTTCAAAAGGGTGGTAAAAACGATCCGGGTGGAATGGGAGCATTATTACATGCTGAAAGTGTAAAAGATTACATTGAAGTAAAAGGTGGTAATATGTCCAAACAAGAAATCTCTAAATTGATTAAAAATAGAAAGAAAGAGATGGAAGAAGGTAAAAAACCTGGTTTATGGGATAATATTCACGCTAAAAGAGCTAGAATTAAAGCTGGTTCTAAAGAAAGAATGAGAACTCCAGGATCTAAAGGTGCTCCAACTGCACAAGATTTTAAAGACGCATCAGAAGCAAAAGAATATACAGGGTTAAGTGGCCCTGCTTATGGAAGACCTAGATTAGGTTATACCGGTGATAGAGTTGTTTATGGACAAAAAGGTTATAAAGAATATAAGGCTCAAGTTAAAAAGAAAAAAGAAGCTATAGCTAATAAGCAAAAAGAAAAATACCCTGGTGTGCAGGGTGAAAGTAATGTAGCATTTAAAAACTTTTTAGAAGCTAGACAAATAGACGAAAGAAAAGGTGCTACAGCAGGGTTTCTAATGAGACAGCTATATCTTAAAAGATTAATGAGAAGACTTAATCTTCCAGTATCTGTAGCTGCAATGATAGATAAATAAAACATAATAGGAGAAAAAAATGGCTTTATGGGGAATAAATGACGACAAAGCATCAACAGGTACTGTAACTATTGCTGCTAATGGGCTCGTTACCGGATCATCAACACTGTTTCAAGCAGAAGCAAGAGTTGGTGACTACATAGTAGCTAATGATGATAATTTTTTAATTACATCAATTACATCAAATACTGTAGCACAAGTGATTGCAGGTTCAGCTGGTGGAACAATTTCAGCAGTAGGTGCTGGTAATAATTATGCATTATCAGAAAAACCTAAGTCTTTAACTGTATCAGAAGTACTAAAAGGAAATATTTCTGGTAATCCTGAAGCTGTTTTTGGTGTAGACACTGATGAGATCGCTGTAACACAAGGCGCTGGTCATACTGGATGGGTAAGAAGAATGCCCGGTTCTGGTGGAAGATCAGGAAGAGTACAATATGAAGTACTCGTAGCTGGTGGTATTTCAGGTGATATCGGTGAGCAAACTGGTGACACAGCTCTTGGCGATGATACAGAATTTGCTGATAGCTAAAAGGTAAATAATGGCAACAAAGATTAGCGAACTCACTGCTTTATCTGCAGTAACAGGCGACGATTTACTCGTTGTTGTTGATGAGGTCGCTAATTCTTCTGCCATTGAAACTAAAAAAGTAACAGTAAATAATTTTTTTCAATCTTTAGGTGTTTCTTCATCTAATTCAGTATCTGCCTCTATATCTGGCAATAATTTTACAATTTCATTAAATGCACCAGTTATTAATAAATATACAGTATCAGATTCAAGATTAACAACACAATCAAACACAGCCCCATACGCAAATACAATAGCTACTGTTGAATCAAACACATCAACAACAGCTAACAGTTCTACATTAAACTTTGAATTTAGTGGTTTAATTCAAGGATCAACAAGTCAAAATGCTAATGGTGAACCAGTAATAGCTATTAGCTCATCAGAAACTGTTGTACAAAATCCATTGTACAATACGGTAAGAGTGAATAAATTAAATTTTGTTGGAACAGCGACACCATCAAATAGCTCATATGTTAATTCAACATTTGAAGTTGTTCAAGGTGATATGTTCTATGACAGTGATTATATATATGTTGCAGTATCAAATACAGAAATCAAAAAAATTACATTATCAACATTCTAACGTACGCATAAATATTAATGTAAGGAATTAATATGATTGACGTACTACACAACGGGAATGCATCTTTATACGCAGCCAAGCATTATGATAATCCTGGCTGTTCAGATGTTATTGAATTTTATGATGATATGAAGCGTTTTAAATATATAAAACGTTTGCTTAATAAATATAGAGATACTGGTAATTTAAAATACAGATTAATACTTAATCATATAATTTTAATTTATAATCAGTTTGGGCAAGAAGCTGGAACAAGGCTTCTCTTTTTAAAACTTGACGGTTACTATGGTGAACTAGTCCCATTACTTAAGTTTTTGAATAGATGCCCTGACGTGGTAGAAAAAATAGGTCTACCCGTAAAGGATATCAATACACTTGATGTTAAACAAGATGTAAAGATAGCAGAAATTCTTGAAAAAGAAATAGGTAAATAAATGAAAAACTTTAAAAACTTTATAAAGGAGAAAAATAATGGAAATTTTAAAGAAGATATGGGAATGGCTGGTTCCTCTACCCCCACAGTCAACATCGGTAGTGGAGAAATCGCCGGTGGTGGATACAAAGGTATCGAAGACGTCAAAGTCTCCAAGAAAGCCGCGAGCAAATACAAAAAGCGCAACAAAAAAGAAAGCACCGGTCGTAAAATCCTCTAGAAGAGGCAGACCACGCAAAGGCGCTAACGACGCAGAATAATGCTTAAACGCTTCTGGAATTGGCTAAAAAGCTTTTTTATCAGTCCTAGATATAATATCTACGTAACATATGACTCTGAATGGGGTAATGATGACGATAAAATATTTCATGAAGTAAGAAAAATAATTAAACAAACCCAAAATGAGCTTATATTTATTAAGCATGATAAAAAACAAGTGGTAATACGTTCATCAGGTAGGTTAAGATATAGAATAGTACAACTATAATGCAACAATTTTTTATAGGAATAATTTTAATTTTAGGTTTAGGTGGTTATTGGTTATATACTGAAAACCAAACACTCAAGCAAGATAATGTCAAGTTAGAAGCTGCAGTAGAAGAACAAAAACAAACAATAAAAGTTATTCAAGAGAATTTTGAAAGACAAGGTAAAGCTTTAAATAATTTACAAATTAAAAATCAACAAATAGAAGCTGAAAAAGATAGATATTTAGATATATTTAGAAGGCATGATTTAAATAAATTAGCTATTGCTAAACCAGGTTTAATAGAAATAAAAGCTAATAAAGCTACAAAAGAGGTGTTTGATACAATTGAAAACGACAGCAAAAAACTTGATGAACTGGACGATCCTAAGTCTAGTTCTAGTGACTCTAACTAATTGTAGTTTACTTCAACGTAAACCAATTGAAGTAGTTTCTAAACCTGTGCAATTGCAGATTATTCATCCGCAAATGCCTAGAGAGATAGATCTTGGTGAACCCAAGTGGTATGTTGTATCAGAAGCAGTTATTGCAAACCCATGCAAAAAAATAGAAGATAAAAGACCAAAAGAATGTAGTTTAGAAGAAAGAGAAAATCCAGATTGGCCAGAAGGTTATACATATTTGGATAGATTTCTAGACGACATGAAAAAACTAAATAATGGTGATATCGTATTTTTTGCTTTTTCAACTCAAGATTATGAATTGATGAGTGCTAATCTTCAAGAACTTAGACGATATATTAGAGAAGTTCAAGAAGTTGTAGTCTATTACAAGGATGTAACCACAGCAAAAAATGAAAAAGAGTAATGGCTACACAACAACAAAAAATTTCAGAACTAGAAAAACAGGTTAGTGCAACCCAAGCTGAATTACGTTTTAATGACACGTTAATGGCTAGAACTGAAAATATGATTTCAGATATAGCCGAACTTACATCAGAATTAAAATCTAAAGCAGCAGTACAAGATCAAAGAATGCAAACAATGCTTGAGCAACTTAAGCATAATCATGAAGATATTGAAGATCTTAGACGTCAAAACATTAAACAAGATACTATTGTAGCTAATAAATTAGATAAAATGGCTGAACAGGCTGATAGAAGATTTGATAGCTTAGAAGAAAGAGTATCAAGTTTAGAACAATACAAGTGGTTTATTATTGGTGCAGTTACTATAATATCATTTGTAATACAAATGGCTGGTGAAATATTCAATCACTAGTTGATTCCCAACTCTAATTAAACTATAATATTGTTATGTCTGCGTGGCTTGAATCGAAGTATATAAATCTATTGTCTAATCAGTTCTCTGTGTTTAAGAGAAAATCTGATACGCTTTATAATGTCAGATGTCCTGAGTGTGGTGATAGTTCTAGAAATAAATTCAAAGCCAGAGGATATTTTTATCAAAGAGAAGGTAAATGGTTTTATAAATGTCATAACTGTGGTTATGGTGTCTCCTTTGGTAATTTTCTTAAAAAGTTCAACCCAGAGTTGTATAAAGAGTTTGCATTTGAATCAATCTCTGACAGGGAGAACAAAGGAGAGACTATTGATCAACCTAAAGAGACATATACCCCTGAAATAACAGGTTTATGGCCGTTAAAAAAATTAACTAAGATATCATCTTTATTGCATAGTCATAGTGCTAAGAAATTTATCGTAAGTAGAAAAATACCAAATTTCTATCATTCTCAACTGTTTTATACGAAAAATTTTACTGAATATGTTAATGGTTTATTACCTGAAAAAATGAAAGTATTAGAGTCAGACCCTCGTGTGATTATACCGTTTATTGATAAGAAAAAAAACTTAGTGGGATTTCAGGGAAGGTCGATATCCCCTGATTCGATTCGCTATATAACTATATTGCTGGATGAGTCTAAACCTAAAGTGTTTGGAGTTAATCTAGTAAATTTTGATAAGACCACATACGTTTTTGAAGGTCCCTTTGATTCGATGTTTATTCCAAATTCTTTGGCAGTATGTGGTTCAGATATAATACAAGCCCTTAGTCAAGTTGAGGGTGTTAAAAAGGATAAAGTTATAATTGTTTACGATAATGAACCTAGATCAGAAATCATCACTTCCAAAATTAAAAAAGCAATAGACGCAGGATTTAAAGTATGTATCTGGCCTTCGGGTGTAAAAGAAAAAGATGTAAATGATATGATAGTAAATGGTAAAACCGAAGCAGATATAAAAATGATAATAGACAACAATACATATGAGGGATTATCTGCTGGTTTAGCATTAACAGCTTACAGGAGATAAAATGTACGAGTATAAAGTAGAAGTAATAAAGGTGGTAGATGGCGACACTATCGATGTAAATATTGATTTAGGGTTTGGAATGTCTTATAATAAACAAAGAGTAAGACTTATGGGGATTGATACCCCTGAAAGCAGAACTAAAGATTTAGAAGAAAAAGTATACGGTAAAGCAGCTAAAAATTATCTTAAGCAATTATTAGCGTCTGGTAATGTATCATTAATTAGTCACGATAAAGGAAAATTTGGTAGAATTTTAGGTGAACTATTTGTAAAAGATAATGAAGGCCATCCAGTATTTGAGACTAATATGTCTGTAAACCAAGCAATGATTGAAAATCATCATGCTGTTGCATATCATGGACAATCAAAAGAAGATGTACAAGAACAACATTTAAAAAATAGAGAAATTCTTAATTTAGTATGATTAAAATAGTGAAAAGAAGCGGCAAGAAAGAACCGCTTGATATAGAAAAACTGCATAAAGTAGTCGAATATGCCTGTGATGGTTTAACAGGTGTATCATCTTCTGAGATAGAATTAAAATCTCAGCTGCAATTTTATGATGGAATGACTACGAAAGAAATCCAAGAGACTCTAATTAAAGCTGCAGCTGAATTAATTAGTGAACATACCCCTAACTATCAATTTGTAGCAGGTAGATTAATTAATTATGATCTAAGAAAATCTGTATATAATCAATTTGATCCCCCTCATCTATTTAATCATACCTTAAAAGTTATTAATCAAAAGTACTATGAAAAAAATCTGCTTATGTGGTATACTAAGCAAGAGTTTGATATGATGAATAATTGGATTGATCATTCAAGAGATGAAAAACTATCTTATGCTGCTATGGAGCAATTGAGAGGTAAATATTTAGTACAGAATAGAGCTACAAAAGAAATATTTGAAACCCCTCAGATGTCTTTTATGTTAATAGCTGCTACTTTATTTCATAGATACAACAATGGTGAAAGAATGCATTATGTTAAAGAACTATATGATGCATTATCTAACTTTGATTTAAGTTTACCTACACCTGTAATGGCTGGGGTTAGAACCTCTGTTAGACAGTTTAGTTCATGTGTGTTAATTGAAACTGATGATAGTTTAGACTCAATAAATGCTACTGCAGCTTCTATAGTTAAGTATGTATCTAAAAGGGCAGGTATAGGTATTGGTGCTGGTAAAATAAGAGCATTAGGATCACCTATTAATGGTGGTCATGCTACCCATACAGGTGTTATACCTTTTTATAAGCATTTTCAATCAGCTGTAAGATCTTGTTCTCAAGGTGGAGTAAGAGGAGGAGCAGCTACTTTATACTATCCTATTTGGCATTATGAAATAGAAGATTTATTGGTGTTAAAAAATAATAAAGGGACAGAAAATAATAGAATAAGACATCTTGATTATGGTGTGCAGTTTAATAAATTATTCTATGAAAGATTATTATCAGGAGAAGACATTACTTTATTCTCCCCTTCTGATGTACCTGAATTATATGACCCATTCTTTAATGACGCTGAACTATTCAAAGAATTGTATGAAACAGCTGAAAGAAAAACTTCTATAAGAAAGAAAAAAATATCATCATTAGAATTATTCTCCTCTTTTATGCAAGAAAGAAAAGATACAGGAAGAATATATCTTATGAATGTTGATCATGCAAATGATCATGGAGCGTTTATCGCGAGTGAAGCTCCTATTAGAATGTCTAACCTTTGTTGTGAAATAGATTTACCTACTACACCATTACAAACTGCAGATGATCCAAACGGTGAGATTAGTTTATGCACATTGGCTGCTATCAACTGGGGTAATATAAAAGAGCCCGCTGATTTTAAACGTCCTTGTGATTTAGCAGTAAGAGCTTTAGATGAACTTCTAACCTATCAGGACTATCCAGTTATTGCTGCTCAGTTGGGTACAGAAAATAGAAGACCATTAGGTATAGGTATTGTTAATTTTGCATATTGGATGGCTAAACATAACATGACTTATTCAGAACCTAATCTTCAAATGATAGATGAATGGGCTGAAGCATGGAGTTATTATTTAATTAAAGCTAGTGCAGACTTAGCAAAAGAAAATGGAGCTTGTCCAGGGGTTAATCAAACAAAATACGGTCAAGGTATAACCCCTAATATGACTTATAAGAAAGATGTTGATGAGCTAGTACCCCATAAAGAAAGAAAAAAATGGAAGTCATTAAGAAATCAGTTAAAGCAGCATGGTATTAGAAATAGTACTTTGATGGCTCTTATGCCATCTGAAACTTCTAGTCAAGTGTCTGGTTCTACTAATGGTATTGAACCTCCTAGAGCTTTAGTTACTATTAAGCAGTCTAAAGATGGTGTTTTAAAGCAAGTAGTACCTAACATACACCATCTAAAGAATAAATATGAGCTGTTATGGGATCAAAAATCTCCTGAAGGATACTTAAAGATATGTGCAGTATTACAAAAGTATATTGATCAAGGTATATCAGTTAATACTTCTTATAACCCAGTGCACTTTGAAGATGAAAAAATTCCTATGAGTGTTATGTTACAACATATACTTATGTTTTATAAGTATGGTGGTAAGCAGCTATATTATTTTAATACGTATGATGGAGCTACAGATGATTTCGAAGAGCCAGCACATCCATATGTAAGTCAAGATGATCCTTTGGAAGAGGATGATTGTGAATCATGCAAGATATAGATAAAAATACTTTACGTGAAAAGATAGAATTGCGTATGCAAATTCTAGAAATTATGATGCAAAAAAATATGCATATTATTGATCCTATTACAGTAGATGATTTTTTAGATAGAGTGACATACTGTTGGGATGTACTTTCTGAAGAAGATAGAGATTATATACAAGGTTGTCAAACAGCATTAAAAGAAAAAATAGAGTGGAATATTGAAACAAAGTAATAATTTAAGACTTCCATATTCTAAGGATGCATTACCAGCATGTTGGGAATTAAGATGCTGTCTTGATCCAGAAAAAATGTTTGCATATGATGCTTTTTTTAAAAAATATGCAAAAGATAAAACTATTATTGATTTAGGATCAGGTTCAGGTGTTATGGGTTGGCTGGCATATAAATATGGAGCTAAAAAAGTATATTGTGTTGAGTATGTTGAAAGATATATTCCAGTTATAGAAAAAATGTTAGAAGAATATCCTCAAACAGAAATAATACATGGTGATGCTTCCAAAATACAGTTTCCTGAAGCTGATATAATCATACATGAAATATTTGGTCATAATGTAATAGATGAATATATTATACCCATATCTAGAAATATACACAAACAAGGTATGCTAGATAAAGTTACACCTAAAAAAATAGAATGGGTGCAATTTAAAGCAGAATGGATAAAATATAGTAATTATCATATCGAGCATGATTTAAATGATTTTCCAGAATCAATGAAAGAATTTTTAACATTATATTCAGAAAAAGTAGAAGATTGGACAGAAACAAATTCTAAATATGAAGCCTGGATAGATACATCATTAGAAGTAAATGATTTACAAACGATTGGTTATACAGATTTAACTAAAATAGATTTAATAAACCACGTACCATATAAGCTTAGTGTATTAAAGAAAACAGAACAAAAAGAAAATAAACAAGATATGAAAGAAAAGTTTGGATGGTATGCATATTTAGACGATGAAATAAAATTTAGTAACATATTAAGACAAGGTAATAATTGGACTATGATGCCAGGGGGTAGAGGCCCTTTTAATCGATTTATAAAAGAAGCAGAATTTAATGAAAATATTAACCCTTTAGCTACAGGAGCACAATGTCAGTTTTTAGTATAAACAATAGAGATATAAAAAAGAGAAAAATGTTTTTTGATGGTGGAGTTGACATTGCCAGATATGAAGATGTAAAATATCCTAACATAGATAAATTTACTGATAAGCAGTTAGGTTTCTTTTGGCGACCAGAAGAGGTTGATATATTAAGAGATGCAAAAGACTTTAAAGACTTATCTAAGCAAGAAAAGCACATATTTACTTCTAACTTAAAAAGACAAATTTTATTGGATAGTGTTCAAGGAAGAGCACCTAACCTAGCATTGTTACCTATCGTATCTATACCAGAATTAGAGACTTGGATTGAAACATGGTCTTTCTTTGAAACTATCCATTCTAGATCTTACACACATATTATAAGAAATATCTATTCTAATCCGTCTAAAGTGTTTGATGATCTATTAAGCATAAAAGAGATTGTTGATTGTTCACATTCTATATCTAAGTACTATGATGATCTTATTGATAGAAATAATATAAGAGAAGGATATGGATCATATGCTCATAAAAAATCATTATGGTTGTGTCTTAACGCAGTAAACGCCCTAGAAGGTGTTCGTTTTTATGTAAGCTTCGCCTGCAGTTGGGCGTTTGCAGAATTGAAAAAAATGGAAGGTAATGCTAAGATTATTAAATTTATTGCAAGAGATGAAAATGTTCATTTAGGATCAACAACATCTCTTATTAAATTATTACCTAAAGACGATCCATATTATGCTCAGTTGCAAAAAGAGTGTGAGCAAGATGTGCTAAATATTTTCCAAGAAGTGGTTGAACAAGAAAAAGCTTGGGCTGATTATCTATTTAAAGATGGTTCAATGATTGGTCTAAATGCTAATGTATTAAAAGATTATGTTGAATGGATAGCAGCTAAAAGATGTTCAGCTATTGGTTTACATCATAATTTTAAAGGGGGTACTAATCCATTACCCTGGACTCAAAAATGGATATCTGGAGGAGATGTTCAAGTAGCTCCTCAAGAGACAGAAATAAGTAGTTATGTTGTTGGTGGGGTTAAACAAGATGTATCAGAAGAAACTTTCAAAGGATTTAAACTATGAGTAGAGTAAAAGCAATTGTTTGGTGCGAAGAATGTTTAATGGAATATGAAATTGTACCTAAAACAGAAATAGAAGACCACGAAGAGGAATTAGTCCCTAAAGTGTGTCCATTTTGTAAGAATGATGTTGATGAATATTTTTATGATGATATAGATGATGAAGACTAGTTCAGCAAAAGCAAAAGGAAGAAGACTACAACAATGGGTTAGAGATCTTCTTATAGAAGAATTAGATGTGCATCCAGAAGATATAGAATCGAGATCTATGGGTGCATCTGGTGAAGATTTAATTATGGCTAGAGCAGCTAGAGAAAAATTTCCGTATAGTGTAGAGTGTAAAAACCAGGAAGCATTAAATGTATGGAAAGCATATGAGCAGTCAAAGTCTAATTGTGGTAATTATGAACCTATATTGGTAATTAAACGTAATGGGGTTAAACCATTAGTTGTTATCGATGCAGAATTTTTTGTGAAAATGCATGATGAAAGTAGCGGTCAAATACAGTCCAACGAATAAAGAAGCAGTTAATTTTATAGATATGGCAGCTTTGCTTTTAAATAAAAAAGCAGCTATTCAACCATATGAAAAGATACTCGATTTGAGTAAAATGGAATATATTGATTACGGTCAGTTTGTTGTAGATGCTCCAAGAAAAGAACTTAATGCATCAATACAAGAAAATATCTATAAAAATTATGATGTTATAGGCATTAATTTTGTCACATATAACATATTAGCTGAGATGCAGGTAAGAGGTTTTGATAAAATATTAATCATAGAAGATGATTTTATTTACCCACAAGAATTATCTAACATAGAAACTCAATATGTAAAAGATTATATGAACAAATGCTTTGATGTTAGATACGTAAACAGTAAAGACGATTTTTTTACAATTGGATTTGATTTTTTTAATTTTGGAGAACAAGATGATTGAAATATATGGTAAAACGCAATGTCCTTTTTGTGACAAAGCAAAACAGTTATGTGAAAGAGATGGTTTAGATTTTGTATATAAGCAATTAGATACTGATTTTACTAGAGAAGAATTATTTGAGGAATTTCCTAGTGCTAAAACTTTTCCTCAAATTAAAATTGATGGTCAACCTATAGGTGGGTATGATGATCTATGGAAATGGAGTATAAGCGAAAGGGTAAAAAATGGAAGTTAAAATAGTAGATGATAAAATAGAAACAAACGAGGTGGATAGAAACTCTCAGGGTGGTACTGAGTTAATGAAGTTTGGATTACATGAGAGACTTCCAGAAGAATTACTTAGTAATTTTCAAATAATATGTTCCAGAGTAAGAGAGCTTAAAGAAGATAAAAAGAAAGTATTATGGTTACATGACTTACCTTTAGATCCAGAATCAGCTCATCTGAAAGATGGAGGATGGGATAAGTTTGATAAACTAGTTATGGTATCAAATTGGCAGATGCAACAATATGCTTCTTATCTTGGTGTACCATATTCTAAATCTGTCGTATTAAAAAATGCAATTGACCCTATTGGTGAACATGACAAGCCAGATAGTAAGGAGCAACTTAATATAATATATCATACTACCCCTCATAGAGGTTTAGAATTATTAGTACCTGTCTTTGATCAGATATCTAAAATGTATGATAATGTTCATTTAGATGTTTATTCATCATTTAACGCATATGGCTGGCCAGAAAGAGATGAGCCTTATAAAGAATTGTTTAAGATGATAGATGATCATCCTAAGATGACTAATCATGGTTTTGTACCAAATAAAGAAGTAAGAGAAGCTCTTAAAAATGCTCATATATTTGCCTACCCTTCTATATGGCAAGAAACATCATGTATAGCTCTAATGGAAGCTATGTCAGCTGGGTTAATGTGTGTTCATTCTAATTTAGGAGCATTACCTGAAACAGCATCTAATTGGACATACATGTATCAATTTAATGAAGACCCTCAACAACATGCCAATGCATTTGGTCAATGTTTGATAGAAGCAATAGAATTATTTCAGAAACCAGAAAAGAAAGCTATGCTTGATCAAAGATTAAATATGCAAAAAGTATATGCTGATTCATTTTATTCTTGGGCGTCTAGACAAGTAGAATGGAAAGGATTGCTTGAATCGTTGCTTGACAAGAGTTGATTCTGACCTCAAAAGTTCTTATAATAAGAATTATTAGGAGGTCTTTATGGACGAATTATTAAATAAAATTGATGATTTAGAAAAAATCATAAAAGAACAGCAAGAGATTGTTCTCGAGCAAAAGCGAATTATAGACAGGATCGAAAGCATGGTAGATGCTTTGGATAATAAGTATGGTGGATAAAGCTGTATTAATTGAACGACTTGAAAAGGCTAGAGCTGCAAAAGCTGCAAAGTCTGGCCCTCCCAAGTATGAAATGTACTCTGAATATGTTGTGAATCTTCCAGACGATGATCCTCTTTCACTTAAAACTGTTAGAAATTGGATTAAAGAAGTCAAAGAGCATATTTCAGGATGGCGACATGCATGGAAAGCTGGTGATAAAAAAGCATTGGCTAAATTGCAAATGTATCAAGGGTATAAAACACAGCTTGATTCTTATCTTAGAACTGGTTCGTATACTAGCAAATTTCAAGGTGGTAGTATGCAACATAAGACTAAGTTTAAATGCATATCAATGGCCTATTATCCAGATGGTAGACCTAAACGTCAGTTAGGTGTCTGGTATCCAGACGTACGAAAGGAATGGACTATTGATGACGATGATGCTGAAAGAGCTGCATACGGTCTTAAGCCATACCCTCACGCTGGAAGAAAGGGTTAATAGTGAGCCTAAATAATGGTATGGCAAAAATTATACCATTTCCAGGTGTTAAACTAGAAGACATACCACAAAAGTCCAAGGAAGAGTTATTACATGATCATATCATTGACACTACCTTGGACATTTCTTTAAATGTATTCAATCAATTAGACACATCTAGACTACCATACAATCCATATGATAAGCTTAACCAATTAGACTTACTTTTGATTCATGAATCAATTAAGTCAGCCATCTACAGATTATATAATAAAGAGCATACTTTGCATGAAATACAATTTGAGAAAATGGTTAATCAAGAAGGGCACGAAATTAAATTTCATCTTGACTAGTTGAACTCAAGTTAAAAAGTTCATATAATAATACATTATGATTATAGTTGACCTAAACCAAACAATGATATCTAACCTTATGGTTCAGATAGGCAATGCTAAAAATGTTGAAGTACAAGAAGACTTATTACGTCATATGGTGCTAAATGCCATCAGAGGCTATAGACAAAAATTTTATGATGAATTTGGTGAGTTGATCATAGCTTCTGATGATAAGCACTATTGGCGAAGAGATATATTCCCCTACTATAAAGCACATAGAAAAGCATGGCGAGATCAGTCTGGTTTAGATTGGAATACTATTTGGACATCACTTAACAAGATTAAAGAAGAATTAAGAGATATATTTCCATATCAATTTATTCAAGTTGATGGAGCAGAAGCAGATGATGTTATTGGTACAATTTGCCATGCTCATGGAGTTCAATTGTTTTATGAAGGGTGTAGTCAGATTTTAATTTTGTCTGGTGATAAAGATTATGTTCAGCTTCAAAACTATGTTAATGTTAAGCAATATGATCCAGTTAGAAAAACTTGGATTAAAAATTCTCAGCCTGATTTATTTTTAGAAGAGCATATTCTAAAAGGTGATAGAGGTGATGGTATACCTAATATTCTATCTAAAGATGATTGTTTAATAAACGGTAGGCAGAAACCTCTACGTAAAAAGTTTATGGAAAGTGTTCTAGTTGTTAATGGTAAAACTATTGATAATTTGCCTGATGAAGAGCTTAAGCGTAATTATATGCGTAACAAGCAGTTAGTAGATCTATCTCAAACACCTGATGAGATAAAGCTAAATATTCTAGAACAATTTGAAGAGCCTGGCAACAGCAGAGATAAATTGTTTAACTATTTCATTGAAAAAAGATTAAAAAATCTTGTCGAACATATTGGAGAATTTTGAGATGACTAAAGGTGTATTTGAAATATTCAAAGAAGCAGCAAAGCTAAAAAGTTTAAAAGCTAAAGCTGATTATCTAAAAGAGCATGCTAATAATTTTGCATGCAGATCTGTATTACAAGGATGTTTTCATCCAGCAATTAAATTTTTATTACCTGATTCTATACCACCATATTCTGAAACTGATGGTGCTCAGGTAGAAACAGTGTTACATTCACAAGCAAGAAAGTTTGATATCTTTATTGAAGGGGGACGTCCAGTTGCTAATCAATCTAAAAGAGAATTGCTTTTTATTGAGATGTTAGAGACAGTCCATCCAGAAGATGCAAAGATACTACTTAATATGATTCAAAAGAAACCACCAGTTAAAGGATTAACTGAAAAGGTTGTAAAGGAGGCTTTCCCAGACTTACTGCCTAATGAGTGATACATCATATTTTGATAACTATACTGGAATAAAAGATCATGGCAAGACATTATCTGGATGGTTTTCAAATGTTCATGAAACAAGAATCAGATTAAATTATACTTATTACAATAGCCCAGACATCATGGGTAGAATATTTGACTGGTATAATAAAATAGATCCAGACGGAAGATTATGGGACTATACCGTTATTGATGATGGATCACAAACTATCCCTATTACCGAAATTAACGTACCTAAACATTGGACAGTCTTAAGAATTGAAAAAGACCATGGCTGGAACAATGAGGGGGCCAAAAATTGTCTAATGAGAGATACCACTAACAAATGGAATTTCTTGTTAGACAGTGATTGGGTTATATCAGCAAGATGCTTACATAGAGTGCAACGCAATGTTGTATTTTTAGATAACGAATTTGTTTATTTTCCAGGTAATTTTGGACCTAAAGTTGGACGTAATTCTTATCTCGTATCTAAACCTGAATTTTGGTCAAGAGGAGGATACGATCAAGCATTTGTAGGCTATCATGGAGTAGATTACTCCTTTCTAAGATTTAATATGAAATATGATTATTCAGAAATGTTTTGGTTTATCAGAACATGTGATGATGTTGTTGATCCTAATGAAAAGAATAGGATGGAAGAAGTAAAACGATTTCATAATCTAATGATTGAGTTGGAAGAAAAAGGTTATGGTTATAGATGTCCTCATGATAAACAAGATTTTATATGGACAGATTTAGATAAAAAACAAGAAATGTGGACACATTTAGAGTATGTTAGACTGCAGTAAGCTAAATAGAAATATGCGAGGTAATTCTTAATGCCTACATATTCATTCATTAACAATGATACTGGAGAAGTATTTGATAAGATACTCTCTATATCAGGCCGTGAATCATATCTTAACGAAAACCCAAATATAAAACAAATTGTCACAGCACCAAATATTATTGGGGGCACTGTTTCTGTTCATAATAATAAAGATGGCGGATTCAACGACATGATGAAAAGGATAGGTGACGCTAATCCTGGCTCTGCAGTAGATAAGAAATACAATTCTAGAACTTCTAAAAGAGTTAAAACTGATAATATAGCCCAAAAATATGGATTTAGAGGTGGCAAATGATTAAGGATACAAATGTCAAAACTTACCAGAAAACAAAGAAAAAGGCTGGCTATGCAAGGAGTGATGGATTATAATGATAGATTTACAAACAAATTTTTACCAAGAGAGGTTCAACCTTTAACAGACACACAGAATGAAGTATTTGATCAATATGAAAAAGGACAACATTTATTTTTATACGGATATGCTGGAACGGGTAAAACGTTCTTATCATCATATCTTGCAGTGTGTGATATACTTGATGAAGTATACAATAAGCTTGTTATCATACGATCAGCAGTACCATCAAGAGAGGTTGGATTCTTACCAGGTAAGCTCGATGATAAATCATCAGTGTATGAATTGCCATACCATGAAGTTTTCGGTAAATTATTCAATAGGGGGGATGCATACGAGTTATTAAAGAAAAAGATGATGGTCGAGTTTATGACCACATCTTTTGTAAGAGGTATAACTTTAGATAATTGCATAGTATTAGTAGATTAATGTCAAAACTTATCAGATCATGAGCTTAACTCAGTTATTACTAGATTGGGTGACAACTCAAGACTTATATTATGTGGAGACTTAAGACAATCAGACTTATGGAAAGAAGAATCAGGATTCAGACACATAGCAGAGATACTTATGAAAATGAAAAGTGTTTCAGCTATAGAGTTCCACAAAGAGGATATAGTCAGATCTGGATTTGTGAAAGAATATATAATTGCGAGAGAATATGTTAGATCAGAAAACATTCATCCAGAATATCGTGGAGTTTCCTCAACTCAAGAGAACTACTATCAACGGAAAAAGGCATTATCACAGAGAAGGGGACATCTCAAGAGCGTATCCATCAGTAACATCGATAACGTCGCTCAAGTCTAGAAAATCTATCCAAGAATGGAGAGCTAGAGTAGGTGAAGCAGAAGCTAATAGAATAACTACTAAAGCGACTAGACAAGGTACGAAAGCTCATGCTCTAATTGAACATTATCTGGTATCAGATCTCTTGCCAGAGTCAATGCCAAATGAGTATGAGCTTTTTAAGATGTTCAAAGCTCAAGCAGATGAGCATATAGATAACATAAGAACTATTGAAGGTCAGATGATGTCTGACTATTTGAGATGTGCTGGTACAGTCGATTTAATAGCTGATTATGATGGTAAAATATCTATCATTGATTGGAAGACATCTAGTAAACCTAAAAAAGAAGAATGGGTTACAGGCTACTTTATGCAAGAGTCAGCTTATGCTGTAATGTTTGAAGAGAACACAAATATACCAGTCAGTCAATTAGTTACAATAGTAGCATGCTCAACAGGTGAAGTACAAGTATTCAAGACTAATAGAGATAAATGGATAGGTGAATTTATCCGATACAGAGATCAATACGAGGCTGAAAATAATGATTGAGTTTCATACTTATGGACCAATTAAAAACAGATCTGTTATCGAGAGATTTATTGCTCTGTGCCTAGATTACCTACTACCATATCCATATAAGAGGAACATTTCCATTACCGTAGAGTTTGTGAGAAACATGGAGAACTATGGTGAATGCCTAGGTGATCGAAATGAGGCTACTATTACTATATCAAAATACGATGAAGATGGGAATTATTTTGATTTAAGAAATTTATTACTAAATATAGCTCATGAATTAGTGCATGCTAAACAATTTATTAAAGGTCAATTAAGCCCATCAACCGAAAAATGGAAAGGTGTTAAAGTTGTAGCACCATACAGAAAGACTCCATGGGAGAAAGAAGCATATTTAATGGAAGACAAATTGGTGAAAATGTTTTATGACGAAGTTTAGTCCAGAAGAATTA
>Ga0129345_1000286_pt1 | contig 18052 bp, 1 predicted proteins | sample CPBDNA_FD_94425 | JGI IMG/M metagenome (GOLD analysis project Ga0129345, IMG submission 94425) | Freshwater to marine salinity gradient microbial communities from Chesapeake Bay, USA - CPBay_Sum_20_0.8_DNA | ecosystem: Environmental > Aquatic > Marine > Coastal | place: USA: Chesapeake Bay...
TTGACATCAATTCCAGTAGCAGGATTTTCAATTGCAATTTCTTTAGTTACATACTTTGCGATTGAAGAGCTGTTCTTAGATTGTGTGTCTGAAGTGAAATCTACACCATCGGAATAGGTAACCTTAGAGACTTCAATAAATTCATATTCTGTGCCTGCTTGATCTGGATATGATAGTAGATCTCCAACACGGAAAATATCAGCAGACTGAGAATCAACCAAAGAACTTCTATTGAATAGTGATCCCGATCCAGTTGTTGGAACTACGGAATCATAATCACCGTTGATTGGATACTTATCATTAACAACTGTCAGTTGCCCAGTTTTTTCATTCCAAGAAACAATCTTGCCAGTGATCTTATTGTCATAGGTCTCTGCTGGAACTGCAGGATTTCTAGCGGTGACATATGTTGGAGGAACCACTGTATTTGGAATCTGGAATACAACCTTGGATGCACCAGCAGAAGAAACGTTGATTGTATTAGCAAACGTATCGGTTTCAAACGATAGTTCTTCCCCAGAAGTAAATGCGTTTGCAGTCTTAACCTTTACGTAGATAACACTTTGATCAACACGTACAATTTCACCAGATGCATTGGTTGTTGAACCAGTTACAATCTGACCTTCTGTAATAGTTTCCGATTGCTGTACGCCGTTGACAAGCATTGAGTAAACTGGATAGAATTCAAGAATTTGATTTCTGCGACCAAATCTTGACTCTTTTCCTTTTGCATTTTCAATCTTGTTGGACACAGTTTTTACTGTAGCCCTTGAGAGATCAATTAATGGAGATAGAGTTGAAACCGTGCTGGAAAGATCAATTTTATATGTTAACGATCTATCAATGCCATTGATAGTTTCATTGATTCTAGAAGCAATGACTTTCTGATTGATGAAGAAAGTTTCCTCGTTTAGGAAAGTCTTTTCATAATCCGTTTGCGAATATGATGTAAATGTTTTGACATTATCGTCAACTGGTGAAATATTCGTAGTCTTTACCGAACTTGAAATCTTAGTTTCTGTAAAAGTTAAATTAGGAACAGATGCAAAGATTTTTTCAAATTTTCTGTTGTATGAAGCAAGGACTGAAGATCCTCCACCAAAAGCATTTGCAGATGCTCTGTTTGTTGACGTTAGGTTATAGTAATCAACACCAGTGTTTGTTACTGCAAACAACTTACTGTTGAGTTGAGAAGCAGATAATCCACCAACATCCTGTGCTCCTCTAAAGAACACATATGACTTGCCATCACCATCAAAACCGTTATCTGGATGATAAACTTTAAATACAAAGTTATTGTTTTTGAAGAGATCTGATGTTGCAGTAGTATTAGATTCTGCATTTGTCTCAACTGGATTTGCACTTAAGATTTCATATCCAAGATTTTCATTTGTCAATAGGAGAGATGCGGTTCTTGAAATATCAAATTCTGCACGATACATTTTAAACTTGACATCTTCAAACAGATCTTCTGTCCAAGCATTTGTATTTTGAGACTTGAATAGAGATCCTAATGCTGGTTGTGTGGTTACTGTAGTGCTAGTTGCAATTTCGGTTTCTCCAAGTTTAGATGCCCAGATTTCATAATCAATGGAATCTGTCTCAATGACGAGAGCATATTCAGTATCATTCTGTAAGTAAACTGGATAATCAAATTTGAAGTTTGTTGGAGTTACTGATTCTGTTACTCCGTCTTCATCAATAGCAATACCCATACGTACTGCTGGAGTATCAATAGTGATAAATGATTCAATTTCTGCACCAGCGGCACCAGATCCAGTACCATTAATTACAACGGCAGGAGGTTCTGTGTATCCAGATCCAGCAAGAACCAATTCTGTATTATAAATTTTTCCGCCAGAAACTCTTACCGTTGAAGTTGCATTTCCACCACCAGGAAGTTGGGGACTTTCAATAGTCAAGAATGCTGCTTCATATCCAGATCCAGTGTTTCTAACACGGAGATCTGTTACTCTACCAGAATCTTTTGCAATCTTGAGAGTCTTTGTTGTATTATCAAGATTGTTATTTTCTGTCAGTGATGGGATTGATAGGTTTTCATCTGCTTGGAATGAAGTTCCATTGTGGTTGCTTAGAACCAATGTATAAACCTGATCATTTGTTAGAGTAAATGTTCCTGATGTTGAAGCAGACAATTCAATATTGTTCTTATCAAACACTCTGGAAATAGGACCAGATGCATTTGAAGATGATCCTGTTGCCTTTTCTCCTTTGAGAATTGTTAATGTATCACTAGCAACAACTCTGAGATATGTTCCAGGCAGTAGTGCTTTTTGAGTACCAGGAACAATGTTTCTTCCTGGTTTGCTATTTTGTACATCTGTTAGGTAGACCCTTAATGGGATACTATCACTCTTGGAAGCAAAGAACAGATCCAATCCAGTAACAAACACACCGCCATCAAAGTTTTCAACTTTGAAAGTCTGTGCCATTGGATTTGGCTTGATTGGATTGTCAGTATTGCTATCAGTTACCTGCGTACCTTCATTTGCCTTAAAGTACGATGGAGAAGTTGAAACGATTGAAGATGGATTTTCTGGAAGAAGTCCAGTTGCATAGAATTTAATCTCTGCATAAGTATCTACTTCATCTTTTGCTGCATCTGTAGAACTTGACGTAAATCTAATAGTCTTAGATCCAGTTGTAAATCTTACTTCATCTGCGTCATTATCATATACAACGGTGTCTACATTTCCAGTCCACGTTGTATTCTCCACTGGTGGTTTGCCAGCAGGAACAAGAATGATACCACTAGCATTACCATTTTCGTCAGTAACAACTGAACCGTTGAATGCAGTTAATGAGTTTCCAGCAATTCCAGTATAGCGAGCATCTGGATTTACCCAACGAGCAATATTTCTACCTTCCATGAAGACAGAGATATTTGTATTTGGTTTTAATCTATTGATACGATATCTAATTGCAACACTTCTTGCAAAGAATGATAGTGAAGTTGAAACTACACTTGATCCAATTCCTTTGGTTGAAATTCCTTTTCCAATTTCATTATTTTCTGGACTGATGTTTGAGGAACTTCCAACAGATGCCATAGCAACGCTGGAATCTGAAACACTGCTGTTAACATCGCCAAACGAATTGATATTGAAGAAAGATTTATTAGCACCCAACCAGTTAATCTTATATGAATTGTACAAACTGGAGAAAGCATCTTTCAATTCATTCTTTGCTAAAAAGATTGAATAGAGATTAGTGTTGTTGTCGTTAACAAGAGGAGCAACTGTTGTGTCATACCAAGAATCTACATTTGGAGCAACATATGCGTCACCAACGTATTGAAGAACAACAAATGGATTTGGATTGATTTTCTTGGTAGCAAAAGAATTGCCAAGAAGTTCTTCCTCGGTATATGGAAGAGTGACGCGATCACCAGTCTTCTGATATCCAGATACCGATCTTTGATCATCTCTTGTATAGACTTCAACCAATGAGAACGAATCTTCTTTTGACTGTGGTCTTAGTACAGATTGTTGGGTATCAATCGCGCACTTATAATCAAGAGATTGTAGAGCACCAATTTTGTGTGTCTCAAAGTTGTCAACAATAAAACCACTCTTGAAGCGATTTACTCCATTGACATCAACAACTTGCATGTTCAAAGCTTGTTGTTCAAGGACACTCAATAGAGTGTAATACTCTAAGCGTTCAATTCTCTTTTCAAGTTTTCCGATGTCACGCATCGTGTAACGCTTATTATCAACAGCAGTAATTCTTACATCTTTGCTGCTTTGAGTAAATGCAGGGACATACAAATAATACAACGCAACTGCATCACTAACTGGATCTGGTTTTGTTGGATTTAATGAAGAATTTCCTTCTTTGAGAATAAATTGACCTTTCTTATTCAGGAACAGACCATCAATTCTATCAAGATACTGTGTTTGAGTAAACGAGAAAGTATACTCAAGATTTGAATCTGGTGCTGGTGTACTTGCCACAATGCCACCAGTTCCATTGAATGATCTTGTAATTGCGGAAGATAGTAGTGAATTATTTTGGAATCCAGAGATAATTGAGTTATTGTCTACCTTTGGTCTAAAATCCAAAACATCTTTTAGTGAAACTTTTCCGAGAGCTGGTGAGTTGTATGATGGAATTTGATCTGCAGAAACACCTGCTTCATGTAGATAGGAATCTACCGTACAGAAATCACCTTGAGTGTGCTCAAAATAGTCAAACGCAACAACTAACTGACCAGTTGTTGGTTGTGATCCTGGTTTTAGTACAATTCTAGAAATATCATAGATTGTATCTCTTTGTCCATCGTCAAAAGTAAATCTACTTGTTACATCAACACCACTTACCAGTTTTCCATTTCTGTCAACAACTGGTGGTTCTGAAGAAGAACCTTCATAAACATATCTAAGTTTGAAAGCATCTGCATAACTTGCAACATTAAGACTACCGCTATCGTAATCTCTTCCTCTGAATGGGATGATTCTGTCTCCAGAAGAATCAATGACAATTCTCTTATTGATAACCGATGTCTTCAGTCTTGGTTTTGCTTTACTTACTTCTAGGGTGGCAGTTAATTTTAAGGTTGGATATGTTCCACCAGTTGGAACATTACCAAAATATGTTAGTGGGAACTTCAATTCAACACTACCAGAAGTCAAACCACTGGTGGCATCGGTTGATGATTTGATTACAACTTGCTCGGAAGTAACATATACAATATCTCCAGCAACAATAGATGGAGCATCTCCTGGATCTAAAATTGTCACTAAGAAATTGCTTTCACTGAAAGAAACAAATCTTTGTGTTCCAAATGGCAATTGAGCGGCAAAAGTGAGACCTTGCTGTGTGCCATTTCCAGCACTGATAAAATCTCTTCTTAGATAATATGTAATCTTGGAATCTTCACTATCAGCAACGATTGAACTTACTTGGGTTGTTCCTGTTTTATACAGGAGTGTTCCCATATTGAAATTGCTAATAGAAGGACGCACCCTAACAATACTAGTGTTGCTTACATCATTTGGTAGTACGCGGTCAAAATAAATTCTTGACTTCAACACTCCTTCTGGTTTTGTTGCTTGCTGAACAATGCAACGAATAACAGTATCCGTAGTGTCTGTAAATTGTACAAGATCTCCCTGCTGAAGATATTTTGTAGCATCTCCACCAAATCCATTACATTCAATAAATTTTCTACCTTGTTCGCCACTAAATGTGAAATCTGTAATTGATGTGACTTCTGCGTATTTCTCTTTGTTTACCTCAATGTCTGATGTGAATGTATTTGCATTACCAGATCCAAATTGAGCAAAGAATGATTTTACGTTTTGTGGTGTGTATGTAGTAACAGCGTTTCTTACTAGAATTGGAGTAACAACAGCAGCAGTTGTTACACTTCCACCAGCCGCTGCTTGGATGATTGATACTACAGGTGGTTTTGAATATTCTTGATTAAATACTTCTCTGTTTACAATGGAAGCAGCAACAACACCACCAGAGTTATTGAGGGTCAGATTTACTTTGGTGTTATCATAATCAACACCATCAATTCTGATCTTGGTTCCATCAGCATAGTTAGAACCTCTTCTGTTAACAATAAAATGAGAAATGGTGTTATCTTTTGCAATTCTCAGAGAGTTATTGCTTTCATCAAAAATTGTTTCTCCAGGTTTAAAATTGCCAAATAAAGTCTTCACCATCAGAGTTTTGCCAGTGGTGAAGAATCCGATATCGGAATTGCCTGATGGACCGCCCTCTACAACGCCGTATGCGCCGCTCTCAAGACCGTATACGTACTTGCCAGGGGTGAAGCTACCTTCAACGCTAATCGCCTCGTCTAAGAGGATTTTAGTGAAGAATTGTGGGTCAAAATATGACAGACCAAATGTTGCATTATAAACAGGATCTCCATCATCCTTTCTTCCCCTGGAAACAACAACATCAGTATCTGGATTGAATCCTGTTCCTCTTTCAAGTAGAGAAAAATTACTTGGTTTTGCTGTACCAATTACTGGAGTAATAGTTTCGTTGTAATCTACAATACTTCCAAATGGTGTAGCACCGCTGATAGCATCATTTTCGGTGAGATAAACTTCTCTGTAGTTAGATCCAGATCCAGCATCATATTCTGTGAAATAATTATCTAGATAATCCTTTCTACCATATAGGGTCAACTCAAGGAAAGTAGTTCCACCAGTTGGTTCAACTTCTAGTCTCTTTACCTTTGAAAATGCTAAGGATTTTACAGATGCTGCCTCTGCGGGTTGTCCAGCATCAGTTCTGGTTTGAACGAACCAGATTGTTCCGATTGTTGACTCAAAATTAGAGTCACTTAAGGTTGAGTAAGTATTAGCATACTGAGAATCAATAGACAAGTAAATTGTCTTGATTCCTGTTTGGATATCAAAGAACAGACCTCTGCGATCTAGAGTCTGTTTAAAATCATTTGATCCTTCTGTATTATTAAGACCGATAGATCCGTCGTTGAATGAGGAACACAAAAAGATATTTGGATATGCAGTTAGTTCTGATCCTTCGGCGTTGAGAGGAACACTGCCATATGTATTTGTAATTTTATAAGTTGGAAGACCTTTTGTTTTTACTCTAATGTCTTCTCTGTTTAGGGTTTCCCTTGCTTTGTTAACGGGAATATACTTAGTTTCCTTATTAACAATTTCAAATCCTTTAATATATGCTTTACCAGGACCAACGCTTGCTAGTAGTTTTTCTCTTGCGTCAGAAACTGATAGACCATTAACAAGATTAAATTCATCGGTTGAATAGACACCCAGGTTGCCATTCTCTTGATAATACTCTCTAACATCAAGAGAGAAATCATCCACAACATAATCACCAGACTCGTCATAAGTTCTTCTGGCGAGAGTTTGCTCAAGTAGGTTGTAGTCTGTTTGTACTACTTGTGCCTGTACAGAACCAAGGCGAACAGATAGAAGTTGAATAAAATTCTTGTCAGTAATTTCGGTTAGTGAATACTTTACAAGATCCAACGAAATCTTTAATCTATGTGCTCCAGGTGAAGTATAGTTGCTGGAACCAATGGAATTGTCATAGAGAGAAGCGTCTTCTTCTGCTGTTACAACACTCTCAGTAATTTTAAATCCAATTTTTGCTGATGGTTTATTATAATACTTATCAATTACTAATAACTGAGCACTATTTCTTACAAAATAACCATTGACGAAATAGATTCCTTCTTCTACTTTTACAGCAGAAGCATAACCCATAGCAGAACTTTCTACTGAAGTAACTTCTCCTGTGCTTGGATTTGTAACTTCAATACTGGTTGGAAGAACACTACCGTCAGTTCCGACCACCAATAATGGAGTATTCACTCCATCAACAACTTCAAGGGTTTCTCCCTGTCGGAAAGTTTCTTCATTGCCAGCATTACCACTGTTCGTATAATTTACGTATACGACATCGGAAGCAGTCTCTGTAGCAACTGCAGCATCAATAACAGTTGCAGTCACACCAGAAGTAAGACCTCTCAGTTGCTGTGCTTTTAACTGAGTGATATCATACTTTTTATATACTACTTGACCATTCTGGTTTACAGGAATTTCTGAAACCGAAGATAACTTGACGTAATTTAATTTTGTATTTAATCCAACTTCGCCAGGGATTACAAGTTCTCCTTGCTTAAAGGAATACTTGCCAAATTGTTCAATCTGATTCTGAAGAATAGATTGTAGTTGAGTTAATTCCCTAGCCTGAATAGAATACCCAGGACGGAATAGAACTTTGTAAAAATTTTTATCCTCGTCAAAGTTATCGTAGAATGGAGCTACGTTCAGGTTCGTCTTTTGGGGCATCTCGCAGGATCTCTAAATCTAACGGAAATTAGAACTCAATTACTAGCTTGATGTCCTCAATTTGGTCAGCAGCTCTAGTAATCTGTCTTCTATTCTCTATGTATACGATTTCTCCAGAGTTTGGTTCAATTTCTGGGTTTGAAAGACCACCTGTAAAACCAATATCAGAGACCGTTCCGTTCTCTCCAGTGTCAACAGCACCAGATGCGGTTGAAGTTCCTCCAACTACAGCATACGATCCATTAGAAATTAATGGGTTTACTTTTCCAGAAACAGCGTGAAGATCTGGTGATTGGAAATACTTGAGAATACCATTAGCAGAATCCCAAGAAACAACAGTGCCTTTAGCAATAACACCGTTTTGATCTTGTGTGATTACTTCGTCTGCAACATAATCTGCGCTTGCACCAGTTACCTTAACAACTCTGGTTCCACGGAGAGTGCTGTCAGAAGCAAAATTGGTTGTTCCATACTCATATGGATCTTGGATGATACCAATACGGCGGAAATCGTTATCAACTGGGAAGTCACCCGATCCCTCATCATAGGTTAGGCGAACATTAGTCATAACTCTCTTGCCAAAGAGTTCTTCCTCTACATGAGATCCATGACCACCTTTTGGTGAAATGACGACTTCAATAGCAGCAGTTCCAGCAAAAGCACTTGGATTTGCTGTTAGAGCAGCGTCTGTATAAACATTCGCTGTACTGATGATGACGTTACCATAGGTGTATCCAGCACCTGCTTGCTCCATAGAAACAGATGATAGAGCTCCACCAGCAGTAGTTTCAATTTTTACAATTGCACCAGTATTAGTTCCAGCACCAGTACCGTCTCCAAAAACAGGAGCATATAGAGTTGCACCTTGGGGAAGACCTGTTCCGATGTCCTTAATGACAGCAACGTCAATAGCACCATCAACAGCAAGTGCTTCTACATCAGTTCTAGACTGCTCTCCTGCCGCTGCAATGGGCATGAAGTCTGATGATAGGAATGCTAGTACATCGCCTGTTGTAAGGGTGTACATGTGCTTCCAGATGTATCCAGCAGTTCCTGCTGGTTCTGTGTAAATGCCATTAGCAAATGTACCTTGACCAGAAGTCGGTTGAGACTTTGGCTCATAAGTTACATTTCCAGCAGTTCCAGCAACTTCTCCGTTGTAGAGGCACTTGAATACCTCGTACTGAGAGTTCATTACATAAAACTTAGATGATGATAATGAAGTTGATCCTAGTGCAGTCTGTACGCCAATTGCACCACCGCCACCAGGAGTAGCGGAGTAATTTGGGCGATACATATCAAATTGTGGATTCAGGGTAGTGTTCCAGTTGTAGCGAGGAACGACTAGACGAGCAAACGGCGAGGTGATTCTTTTGGCAGCGATTAACTCTTCGTAAATTGCTCTTTTTTCTGATTCGTTATCTAGTGGAGCAGGAGGAACATCTTCTGTTCCATATCTATAAACACCAGATTTAGCGGTAGCGCCACTAGTTCCACCAGTTACAGTGGTTCCAAATGCTGGAGTTGTAGTTGGTGTTGGAAGGATTGTATTTAGTAAGATACTGTTTGAGTATACAGCAGCAACTACGCCACTCCATCCACCTCCACTAACAGTTTCTCCTACTTGGAAAGTACCACTTACGTTGAAGATTTCAAGGTAAGCGTCCCATCTAGAAGATCTGCCAACGAAGAAATACATTCTAGTTCTAGCGGCATCGGCGTCATTCGCACCTTCACCCAAGGACTCTAAAAATTGCTTCGCGTTGAAAATTCTAAACTTTTCTGAAATAATAGCTGCCATAGCACTAGTGTCTGTATAGTTAAGACTGAATCCGAGTTATTTATATTTATTTATAGGGCGTTTCTTAGGTACTCCCCTGTGAGGTGCTCTTCAATAGGTGTTCCATTAACACCTCTTGTACAATCTAAGAAACGATCACTGAGTTTGCTTGTGTAAGAAATTTGTTCTTTTCCTAGCAAAATGGTTCCAGAAGCAGGGAACCTGGATGTATCTCCATTAACATATACAACTGCACCAGTCGCAAGATAACCAACCCCACCCTCGGCAGGGAGATCGGCAACATCAAGTATTTGCATGTAGTAGTTGATTGTTGGATATGCAAGATTGAATCCTAACGCGGAAGGTATGGTTCCTTCTGCTGTAATCTCATATGCTTCTAATTCCTCAAGAGTAACTTTTGAAATTTGAATACCAGTATCGGATACCAGATTACCAGTATCTATAAAGGTAGTGTTCTGCCACTGCTCAAAAGTATTAAACAATGTTAGATTTTCAAGGTTTGAATTTGTAGCAAATCCAAACTCATGGAAGAATGTAGTAGCAATTTCTGTGGTTAAAAGTGGTTGAGATTGAATAGATCTATCAAGTTCAATGCTCTTGACAACATATGATGTTGGTTGTGCTGTGGGTGCTGGAATAGATCCAAATGATGTTGGTCCAAACCTCACAACTTCTAAATTGCTTGTCAATAGAGGAGATAGATTAATTTCCCTATCAATGATAAGAGTAACATCATAACCAGTTGGAACCAATACACTAGCACCAAAAGTGCTCTGAGACTCAATACCAGTCAAGAATTCAAATACTACACTTGCAGCAACTGGTGATTGTTGTTGAATCTGAGAACCAATTACAATACTGTGGAATGTATCAATCTTTCTTCCACGCTGTTTAATAATTTCATATTGACGTGCTGTAATAACCTTTGGAGCGGTTGTATACCCACTACCACCATCAGTAATTACAATATCAATAATCTGACCACGTGATACAACCACCTCAGCTCTCGCTCCACCACCATTTTGATCCACTGGGATGAAATGGAGAATTGGTGGAGTATCATATCCATAAGCAGTGGTTGGTTGGATGATACCCTCATCATAGAGAAGTTGGAGATCTTTCTTGTTCCACTCAACGGTTGTAACAGATCCATTCTCAATTCCGCAAGTTACGCTCAATCCAACTCCACGGATATTTCCATTATAATTTGTTGTTACAACAGATCCAAAGAAGTCATTTGAAACATCTTGTCCTGGATTATAATTTTTAGGATTGACGTATCTTGGTAATTCATTAATTGTTCTGAATTCATCCTCACCATCAATTTTAATGATATCACCAGCATTTAGATTGGCAAGAAGTCTTCTTCTCTCGTAGAAAGATATATCTGCTTGTTTTGTTCCATACAACCAATTTGCCGAATTTCTCTGCATACGATAATCAGAGTCATCATCACGCACAACAGAAACAGTATTTGTTGTTCCAGTTAATTCATACTCATCAACAAAATTAGGATCTCCTGAGAAGAAGACGTTTGAACCGTCAATATCTGGATTGTTTCCTGATAAAGTAACAATTAGAGTTTGTGAAGTAGTTGTATAGCTCTTAACATTACCAATGAACTTTTTAACTCCACCAATTTTCTGATATGCAACTTGGAATTTGTCGTATGAAGTATTATACCAGGATTTCCATCCAATAAAACTATTTACAGATCCAGCATCACAAGTTAGTTTAATTTCGTTATAGTATGTGTTTCTTTCAAAGTCATATAGAGTAACAGTTTGCTCTGCATCTCTACCATACAAAAGAATGATCTCAACATTATTATCGGCAAAGATATTTCTTGTAAATCTGATTGCTGGACCATTAATGCTGTAGGAATCACCTTCTCTCTGCAAAGTTCCATCAATAAAGACTAATGCAAATCTGCTATCATCAATATTTTGGACTTTCTTATCTTCAGAATTTAAAATTATAAATGGACCTTTGGAACCATCTAGAATACCTGACTTATCAATTTCGCAGCGATAATAGTTACCAACGCTATGAGCAAAGAACTTCTCAACTGCTAGTGGTTCTCCTACAGTTCTAACATTTTCATTTTGACCCCAAATTGGAGGGGTTGTAAATACTACTTTATTGGGAACTGAAGTTCTATCAATGGAATATGCAGAATCATGTTGTAAAACTCCACTAAGACCAATGAATAGATTTTCTCTTTCTTCTGTATCTACTGGTGTTCCATCTGTGTAATACAATTCAAAAATCTTATTCTCACCATCAATATAATCTGGTTTTGAGATAGTGGATGTTCCAGGACCAGTAGTCAGAGTTTCTCTGATATTTTCGTATAATGAGTCAAGAGCAGAAGCAACATCTTCACATTCTTTAAATGTATCATACTTGAGTTCTGCATCAACAATTAAGTTATAATTTGAATATGATCTTAAAGTTGTCCAATATCCAGTTGAATTTAAATTTTGTGGTACAATGTCAATTCTGTTTGGACCACCTTCCAGTGTATCTTCAACAATTTGAGCATACGCAAGAATAGCACTCTTAACTTCGGCACAGTATGGGGAAGTAGTATCAATACGAACTTGTGGATCAACTACAGGAGCAATCACCGTTGTTCCAGTAATTTGATTGAGCATCGCTTCAACCATCAATTCTGCTGCTTCATTGTAGGCATAAATTGATTCATTTAGTTGCCCAGCAATGTGGACTCTCTTGTTATTAACAAAATACGAATTGGCAAAACTTACTACCTTTTCATTCCCCCCAAATCGTAGGGAATACACCACAGCATTTACAAATGATCCAATGTCTCTAAAGCAAAGATCTTCAGTCTCAACCCACTCTTTAATTCCAGTATTTACTGAAATGGTTGGTTTTTGATTATTTTCAATAGCAGATGTTAAAATTCCAAATAATGAGACGATAGCAGAATTTACATTTGAACACTCTGGTACTCTGGTGATATTTGGATCTGTTACCGCACCTTGGTTAGCAACAGCAGTAATACAAAGATCCTTTGCATAATTGAAAGCGTATACAGATTCTGTTCTTTCGCCATCTAAAGCATCGTGTGAATCAAAATATGCATTTGTTACTGCTAAGGTTGCTGAATTTCCACCACGAGCAGTATCTTCAGCAATCGCGGCAATGATGATCTTTAGATCTCTTTCACACTTGCTTGTAGCAAAATTAGCACCGTAAACAGATGTCAACTCTGTTAGGGTTTGGGATACAATATTGGAAAGGTTTTTATAGATCAACCTTCTTGCATCTTTAAATCTATAAGATGCTTCTGGAATTCTTGGATATGTAAATCCAGGGAATTGCTCGTAGATTCTATGAGCTGCTTCTCTTTGAATATTTACTTTATTTGCTTCAATCAAATCTGCTGCATCAATATATGTTCCAGTATTTGATCCACTCATAATAAATGACATCACAGCATTTGCAGATGGCAGATTTCCAACTGCTGGTGTGACAGAATACGTAATTCCAGATCCAACTTGTAGATATACATTAGGAGCAATTTGTATAATAGAAGCAGATGTTGCTTCGTCAATTGTCACCGCAGTATCAACAGTAATTACATTCACCGATGATGCTGATAGTGGAAGAGAATTGTTGCTTACTCTAATTCTTCTTGAATCTAAAATTTCTTCAACAATTGTATTTGATGGGAATGCTTTTCCAGCACTAACTTTCATTCCAATAGCAATGTTATCGGTATCCGTTATTTCAATGATGTCTGTTCCTGGAGTCCAGGATGATTGTCTCTCTACAATATCCCAGTTACGCATTGCCAATTTGCAAAGGCGAACTGTATACTTAAATGCATCAAGAGTAGCTTGCAGTTCGCCATCAATATAATCTAAAACGCCACTGTTAAAGTAGATTTCTGCTGACAACACAGATTTTTCATTGCCTCCAAATCTCAAATCATGTGCAAGCGAATCTATAATGAATCCAATGTCTCTAGCACATTTAGAACTAAGATTTCCCCAAGATAAATTGGGATATTTATCTTTAACATATCCAAGTGCTTCTTCTTGAATAAATTCTCTATTAAACTCTAATTGATTGGCAGAATCTAACCATCTTCCATTTCTTTGGAAAATGTTTCTAACTTTTTTCAGATATTTTTGATTTAGTGTGTCTGTTTTAAATTGGAACCATCTTCCATAAAACTTAACGCCAGGAACAACCTGTCCATCTTTTGTTGATGGACCTAGAGGTGGTTCTGAGAAAGTAATTCTATTTTGGGAAACTGTATATGAAATCCCTGGTTCTTGAAGAACTCCATCCAATGTAATTGTAAGTGACTGTTCATTGTATGGAGTAACAGAATTACCATCAGAATCTACTAAATTGAAAGTAGTAGTTCCTTCAAGGTTGCCTTTGTTTGTGAACGCACCATCAAAATCTGCATTTAAATAAACTGGTTTTGCAAGAATCTCTGAATAATTTGCTGTGTCTAAAGCAACAGAACCAACTCCTCGTTCAATTTCTAGTGATTTCACAAGAGCGATACTTTGAGTAGTCTTTTTCTTCGTGCTTACTACAGTTATCTTATTGGTGTCTTCGTTCCATAGTTGTACAATACTAATATTTCTTGTAGTTGTATTGTCACTCATTGAAACATTAGAAGTTGTTTCAATCAAAACCTCTCCAAACAACTGGAATCCAGCTGGGTGGGTGGTCTTCTTAATTAAAGATCTCCAAGTTTCAATTGGTGTTCTTGATTTTACAAGGTATGAATAATCTTGATAATAATAAGAATCTGTTATCCTTTGATTCGCATCTCCAAGTTTTCCATAATCCGACTTATAATACCCCTGATTGTCATAATAACTTTTTACTTCTGGGGTAAATTCTGTATATGAAATTGAATTCAGAGTTGCTGTTTTATTTCTAGCCAATCCAATAATTGGTTGATTTTCTCTGAAAATACCAAATAACCTATCAACAATCAGTAGATTTGATCCAGATCTCCAGGAAGTTACTCTAGCTCTCGCAACTTCAATATTTCCAGATCTTTGTACAACAGTTTCACCGATTCGGAAAGCATCATAGTCAAAATCAGACACCTTCATTACATAGTTTGATCTAAATTGTGATGACAGAGTGTTGTCACTGTGATATGATCCGCCAACATTAGATACTCGGACATTTCTTGGTACACCAATATCATTACTGTTATAAAATGCTTTTACATCAGATTCAACGATTTTAATGTCTGGAGCAATTTCATACCCAGAACCAGCATCCGAAATTGTAATACCTGTAATTTTGCCAGCATCAACGACTGGTTTTAAAACAGCATTTCCAGAAATTACAATAACTGGTTTTGAATACTGTTTTCCAGAATATGTTAAATTTACACTTTCAATAGATCCATTGGAAATGGCACATGTAGCAACTGCTGCATATGATGGAGATGGAATAATACCAGTTACAATAGGAAGTTTTTTATAGTCTTTTCCGATATTTGTTACTGATAATGTATTAATTTCTCCAACCGAGAATGAGGATTCTGATGTATATGTAATTGATCCGCTACCATCATGTGTAGCAGTAAATGTTGTATCATATACAATTCTGTTCTCCGTTACATAAAGTGCTTTCTTTCTTCCCTGCAATGGGTCAGTTATTAGATTGAGATATGATTTTTCTGATGATACATTGCCATTCTTATCATAATAGAAGTATTTTGTAAATGGCAGATCTCTCTTTGTTGTATATTGATTGGAAGCAATTCTTGATCCAAATCCAAACTTTACATCAACAATAGATCCAGAAACTTTCTTTTCTGGTGTAATTAGATTAAAATTGATACTTGGGGAGATATCAAAGATAACACCATTCATTGAAGAGTGTGAGACATCAAAATTGTACTTGTAATACTTTTTGATATCAATAATTCTATTTCTTTCAAAGTTTACATTATCTTCCGAGAACTCAAAATACAATTCTGGCGAAGAAACAGAATCAACCTTAACAAGTCTTTGATCGGTACTTTGATCAAAGAATACTGATGCTAAGGTAATTTCAGAAATAGATGTTAAAGACTGACCATAGTTGTAGACAAAAACTGCTTTTTGTGTGCTTTGGTTATATGATAAAACAAATGGATCAGTTGCATTTGAACCAATTTGATATCCTTGAGGCAAATTGTATCCAGGTGCATATAAGAATGCTTCTGCGCCATTAAAATGATCAACTGCCTTGGTTCCTTTTTGTGCCCTCTGAACATTTAAAGTATTTCCAGATCTGGAAAGAACTTTTACAATTTCACTGCCAATTTGTAAATAATCATTTGCCGTAAATCCAATGGCACTGTCAAGATTTAAAACTGTATTTTGAATAGAGAATCCAACATGATCAATTCTCAATGATACGCTTGGAGTTGATGTGTCTGTTTTTGAGAGAGCAGCACTTCCTACAGTGAGTAGATCAAATTTTTCGTAGTCAGAACCTTTGTCCGTAATTGTGACACTAGTAACAGATCCAGTAGATGAAACTACGATAGTTGCTACAGCACCAGAACCAGATCCTCCAGACAACGCAATTCCAGGATAAGAACCAGGAGTATAGTCGTTGCCGCCGTTTAGAATCTCAATTCTTCCAATACCAGTATCAGTAAGGGTTCTTTCACCAGCGGGAGTAGTAAGATAGACTTCTTGATAAATTCTTGATCTTACATAGTAAGTTGTTGTCGTTGTAGCATCATTTGGGTTAATGTCAACAGTAACATACTCGTTTGTTGCTACACCATGAGCATCTACAGTTGTTAATAAAGCAACATTATCTTTTAAATTGAAGATAATTAAATCATCGCTAAGTGAATTTACCGATGCGATTTTTGAACCAGTGGTGTTGATAAGATCTGAACTTGTCAAGAACAGAGTTGTTGAAACTGTAAAAGTGCCTGATAAAACTCTAACTTTTACAGTATTTTGATTTGACGTTGTTTCTAAAATCTCTCCAGTAGCAACAGCAGCACCAACACCATCAGATAAAGAAAGGGTTGCTCCTTTTGTATATGATGAGTTTTGATCAAGAATTAAAGAAACTACTTTAGTGTTTGAACTTAATACATCTGTACTGTTAAAAGTTCCAGATACATTTCTGAGTGCAAATTTTGTTCCACTGAACACATTTCCAACAATCTGACCAGTTGCTCCCGTCAGACTTTGGGTAATTGTGTCACCATCAAACAAGTATGCTGTTGAAACTAATTCAACATACAATGTTTTAATGTCCTGGGATTCAATTGATGATACTGTTCTACCTTTGACAGAAGATACTTTTGCTTGTGCTCCAGTTCCTTCCGTTTGGTTGTTATTAGCAACAACTTCAGATCCGACCGAAAATGTTGGTGTACTACTTACGATATCAATTGAAGAAACTGTTCCACTAGTGATATCCTCAATTTTTGCGATTGATAGATCTCCGTTTGAATCAATATCAGATGTTCTCAATCTTCTTGCATTTACTGGAAGATCATCTTGAGAAATTTCTGAATTGTAATTTGAATCAACTGGTAAGGAGTAGTAGTTTTCGCCTAAAATGTATGGGAATACTGGATCGTTGTTGGAATCAACAGTAATAAAATATGCATAGGTTCCATTTGGAAATTCTGGAGTAATGCAGAATCTTCCGTTATTTTTATCAAGTGAACTTGATCCATTGGTAAAATTGTAGTCATCAATGAAAGTTCCTAATGGATAAGTTGCAACAGGAGGACCATTTAATCTGGTAGAACTTACAAAATACCCAGATGTCATTCTGACAATAGAACTTTGTGGGTCTAGTGGATCTTGATGTCCAAAGGGACCGTAAATGGGATTGCCATCATATGCAAAACCAATGATAGGAGAGTGATTTGCACCAGTATCCGACTGTCTTAATGCATTGGGAGAAGCATAGTATCCATATCCATACCCACGAGATTCAACAAAGTTTTTAAAGAAGTAACCATTATTAGAATCTAGACTTGCAAAATTCTTCTTATATCTGTCTTTTCTCCAAACGCGAATGTCCGCTGTTGCTGTTGCACCAGAACCAACGGGAATAATATCAACAACAACATTTGATTGTGTGTATAGTCTTCCACCGTTGACTTTTTCAAATTCAACGATTTTTCCAGATGAATCAACAATTGCACGATATTCGGCAAATCTACCTCTTCCAGCAGTGTCAGTGATTCTTACCTGTGGGGAAGAAGAATAATATTCCCCAGCATTGTCAACGTTGATACTGGTAATCACGCCATTGGTAACGATTGCAGTTGCTGTTGCGTTTCTTCCAGAAAGAATCTCAACCACTGGAGTTGCATTATAACTTCCAGGAGAATCAACAATAATTCTATCAACAACTTGTCCAGCAAGAACAGATCGTGCAA